>ERZ1673962.36-NODE-36-length-115036-cov-58.830207_pt1 | contig 115036 bp, 126 predicted proteins | sample MGYA00580188_ERZ1673962 | MGnify/ENA primary metagenome ERZ1673962 (study PRJEB41334, sample SAMN05608104) | rock metagenome | biome: terrestrial subsurface; feature: shale formation; material: shale | place: USA: Pennsylvania ...
GCAAAAGTAAGTTAATTTTTAAAGAGCTGGCTCAAATGACGTTGACACGTTCCGGTACCGCCCTCGCGCTCCAGTGACAGCAGGCTGCGTTGAATGGCGGCAATGGACTGGGCACTGACCAGCCCGTATTGAGCTGAAATATCCTTGCGGTTTTCCGCCACAAAGCTCAGCAGGGCGCGCAGATCGTCAAGGTCGAGCAGCAACAGGCCCTGATCATCGGCCAGCTTGAAGGCCACCTCAAGGATACCGGTCTGGGTGTCATTCAGCTCAAGGATGCGGCTCAGCAGTGTGGGCCCGATCTCGCTGATGGTGGTGCGCACCGGGTGCCCGGCCTGGCCGTACAGATCCCAGAACAGCACCGGGCTCGCCTCGGTGGAAAACCCTTCCATGCCGATTTTGGCGGCACGTTGCATCAGCCTGTCGCTGGATTGACCGGCCATGGCAAGGCCCGACACATCACCTTTCACATCCGCCATGAACACCGGCACACCCATGCGTGAAAAGCCTTCGGCCAGCACCATCAGCGATACCGTTTTGCCGGTACCGGTGGCCCCCGCAATCAAGCCATGTCGGTTGCCGTACTGGCCCAGCAACCGTACCGGTTGCTCACCCTTGCCGATCAGTATGGTGTTCATGTGATATCCGCCTTCAGCAGAACGTATTGATATACAAGGCTTCCACCTTGTCCCGTGCCCATTGTGTGCGACGCAGAAACTTGAGCGACGACTTGATGGACGGCTCGTTACAGAAGCAATTCACCCGAACCTCGTCATACAACCCTTCCCAGCCATAATGCTCGACCAGGCGCGTCAGGATCTTTTCAAGGGTCAGGCCGTGCAGTGGGTTGTTGGGCTGTGTTTGGCTCATCGGTGGATCGTCTCGGGATGATTGTGAAAACAAGGATGACGTAAAGACATAGCCTAACCCAAAATGGGTCAATCCACCTTTTTCGCGATGAAAAAGGCGTAGCCGTAATACGCCTTGTAGCGATCCGCCAGCCCTTCAGCCTGAGCCCTGGCGTTGAACCTGTGGATAAAATCGGGAAACAGATCCAGCCCGGTAATCTGCCCAGGCGCTTGCTGCGCCAGTACCCGCGTCTGCCCGCCCGTACCACAGCCGATATCGGCAATGCGTGAGTCAAGTGTCAGCCCGTCAATGAAACTCAGCGCCTTGAGCGTCACTTCGGGACTTCCCGGCCCTTGCCGCTCCAGTGCCGCGAAATATTCACAGATCAGACTGAAATCGAAGTCGTGGATGGAGGGGGTATCTTGGGTCATGCTGTCAGCTCTCATTGATGCTCAAGGTCAACGGCACATGGTCACTGACCGCAATCCAGTCGTCATACTCACCAACCTGCAGTGAACACTGATTGGTGAGGTCGGCTGAAGTGAAAGCATAGTCGATATGGTAGGGCTTCTGTGGGTTGCGCTGCAGGAAAAATGTTGGCCTCGTTTCCTGCCCCTGTTCTTCATCAAATACCCGATGATACTGGCTCTGGAATCCCAGCTCGGCCAGTTCAGCGACCACATCTGAATGGTTCCACCAGCGGTCAGGCTTATCCCATTGCACGTTACTATTGAAGTCGCCAATGATGATCGTATTTGCGTTACCCAGTTCGCTTCTGTGGATCTGAAGATATTTCCAGAACTGACCCATGTAACCAAAGGCTTCGTTATCGCGCCCCTTGGTCCAGACTGCCAACGCAGTCATCTCGCTATTGATGATGAACGGAAGAAAAAGCCTGAGGTCTCTGCTATGCCAGCTCAGTGTCGAACTTTTGCTTTCCAGCCCGAGGAGGCTGAAACTGCCAAACCAGTTTAACTTTTCGACACGAGCGCCATTGCGAGGAAAAATGCCGATGCCGCGATTCTTTGACTCACCAACCCAGAGATAATCACCCGCCCACTCCCTGTATGCCTGAGTCGAGAGTGCCGGATCTTCGCACTCCTGCACGACCAGAACATCAGCATGCAGAGTATCAGCCTTGGCCAACTTACGTCTGAGAGCGCCATTGCAGTTCCAAGTTACGATTCGCATGCTTCGGGCAGTTTTACTCTGGTTATATTGAGGTGATCAATCTTCAATAAAGAAATCCATATCCACTTTTTTGACTTCATACACAGTCGCCGAGCTTACACCGACATTGCAATCGATCATGAGCTGAACCAGGTCAGTACCATCGATCAGAACCACTTTGGGATCTATTTGACCGACATAGTCCACAGCCTCCTTTGAAAACCGGCTGGTCGTGATAAAAACGCCTTTTCGGGCGCGCTGGCCGTGAAGAGCACCCACAAACTTCTGGATCTCGGGACGACCGACAACACCCTCCCAGCGTTTGGCCTGCAGATAAATCGCGTCCAACCCGAGTCGGTCTTCTTTGATCACGCCATCAATACCCTCATCTGCCGTTTTTCGGGTAGCCTTGCCAGCCTCTTGCACGGAGCCGCCATAGCCCATGGCAACAATCAGCTGTACCACCAGCTTTTCAAAAAACTCGGGCGTGTTGCCCTTGATGAGATGCAGCAGTTCATTCGCAACTTCGTCCCGCAATTGCTGGTAGGCTTGCTCCAGCGTCTCTTCCGGTGTGGCAGGCGATACTTCGGCATCAGAGTTGTGGATAACTTTATCAGTTCGGCTTTTGCTGCTGGCCTGACGGAACTCCTGAAACTCTTCAAATTGTTCCAGATACTTGATATCGATTTTTGCAGGCGCCTGAGCCAGTACCTTTCGGCCTCGCTCGGTAATATGAAACCGTCCCCGCTTTGGTGACTCAAGCACGCCCGCCTGGGTCAGATATACCTTTGCCCATGCCACTCGGTTTGAAAATGTGGCCTGCCGACCACTTGGCAACCTTTCCTGAAGTTCATCCTCCGACAATTTCATCACGACTGCCAGCCCTTCCCGGGCCTCTTGCATTGTGTACTCTTTGCCATCCGCCGACAGTGTTAGCAGTGGCAACATCAATGACTGAAAATCAGGTACGGCCAAGGGGAACTCCTTTCTCTTTGCCTGTGGCACTCTAATGACTGAACCAGCTTTGAAACACAGTCAGTTAAACCCTGCTAAGCCAGTATTGTGGACGCCGTCGGTCATGTGCAACGGCCAAAACCTGAAAGCCTTCAGCTTTCTGGCGGTAAATGATGGATAACGGAAAGCGGTGGAGGGGCGCTCGACGAATATCCGGCTCCAACCCGATCTGCCAACTCTTTGGGGACGTGCAGATCAATTTTGCCAGGGCCTCAAACTCCTCTATCAAGGCTCCACCCAACCCAGAGACCTTTGATTCATAGTAACCGACCAACTCCAAAAACTCGGCTTCCGCTGCCGGGTGAAAGTAATAGTTCATTTGATCAGCGCTCGGGCCTTTCTCATAACCTCCTCACTTGGTACAGCCTGCACAGAGCCATCATCAAGCTCTTCTGCCCGACGCTGAGCTTCATACAACCAGTCAGAACGCAGCTCTTCCTCAGTAGGTGCGTCCAGGCTCAATACCAGCCGGTGAATCAGCCGAGCTCTCTTTTCTTTTGGAAGATGCAGTGCTTCATCTTCAATTTGCTGGAAATTCATGAATGGAACCTCTCGTTCATATGCTCATCATTCTGGCACGGAAAGATGCACGCTGCTACGAGGTAACTTTCGTAACTCCGCGGCAACCAAGGAACCTGGAACAAACCCAGAACTTCTGCCCCTTGTGCTCATCCTTCTTGGACTCACGCAGTACCATATCACTGCCGCACTTGGGGCAGGCGACGGCCGCCTCCTTGGCTTCTACAATGCTTTTCACGTGCTTCACATGCTGATGATGGGTTTAAAAGGTGCGGGGGACGTTATCTGTCATGGTGGGTTTTGCATTACAGTGTGGATTATTGGGCTGTGTTTGGCTCATCGGTGGATCATCCTCTCACGTATACAAAACCATTCTTGCCGCTTTTCTTCACCCTGTACATGGCGCCATCCGCGGCCTTGAGTAATGACTCCAGATCTTCCCCGTCATCCGGGAAGCGCGCGATGCCGATACTGGCGCTGATATGGGCCTCATGGCCGAGCGCATGGATCGGCTGCGCCAGCGTATCGAGCATGCGCTGGGCAATGGAGGTGGCATCCGCTTCGGTGTTGTCGTGGGCAAAGAGCACCACAAACTCGTCACCACCGATTCGTGCCAGCAGGTCTTCTTCCCTGATCACCGCCTGCAGGCGACGCGCCGCTTCACGCAAAACCTCATCACCGGTGTTGTGGCCGAAGTTGTCGTTAATCAACTTGAAGCCATCCAGGTCAATGAACATCAGCCAGAGCACCTGCTGATGACGGTCCGCATGGGCCAGCTCGGCCTTGGCCGCCTCCTGCATGTAATGCAGGCTGTGCACACCGGTCAGCCTGTCCTTCATTGCAATATCATGCAGCTCGGCACGGGCGGATTCGACCGCCTCCAGCGCTTCGTACAGTTCGGTGAAGTCATACTCCACCATCAGAAAGAGAAAGTTGCCGTTGAGCGGATGGCGGGTACGGCGTATATCCACACTGTGCCGCCGCGGCCCCTCGACGGTTTGCATGATGAAGTCCCAGCGCCCCTCCTCGCCCGCCTGCACCCGTTTGAGACAGGAGTGCCCCTGAGCTGGATCGGCAAAGCGGGCAACAAAGGCACACATGCCCTCGTCCAGCGGCTGGTTGTACAGGTAATTGTAGGCGTCTGTTGCGGCGGGGTTTTCGACCACCGGGTCGCCATCCAGCGTAAAGGTGGTGGCCGGCACACGGGTATAGCGCATCGCCTCCATCAACAGCAGGTTCTCGGGTTGCTCGCCCATGTTCACCTGTTCGTTGATATAGGCAATGATGCCGCGATGCCGCTCTGGCCCCAGCAACACCGCCCGATGCATCATCAGCAACGTTTTCGGCTTGCCGTTCGGGTAGGTCGTCCAGGGATCAACCGTCAGGCCATCACGCACGGCCAGTTCAAAGGTCTGAAGCGTCCGGTCGCGCGCACCCTGAGTATCGCCGGACAGGTCCTTGTCGATCAGCGCCTGCAACGAATCCAGTCCCCAGAACTCTACCGCTGCCGAGTTGCCCCACCACCAGCCGTGCTTGTCGATATCAAACACCCACACCACGTTGGGAATCAGCTCATAGAGCCGCAATTCCTCATGGGTTTCGATATGAACCAGATGGCCAAACTGGCTTGAATGCGTCACGGCTGAACATCGACCTCTGTGGTATTGAACAGGGTGCCACTATATTAGCTCTGTTCAGCAAGCTCTACAGAAAATCCATGCTGGGCGCTGTCGTCAGTCACTACATGTGAGCCTGCGCAAGCAAACAGAAGCAATACGTCATGCCTGCCCGGCAGGCCCAGCGACACCCCTCTCCCATGTCAGCCAGGGTTATGCAGCATAATGCGCTTAAATTTCTTTGAGCTTGACGTAAATCGGAGTTGAATTCCGCGGCCCCGTACTCGCACCAGACCATGTTATCTAACCATTTCTGACAATATTCATCAGTCTTTTCTTATGAGATGGCGATGTCATCTGCTGTTTACGGATGCATGATCGACAACTAATACTCGAATATGAAACGTAGTTCGGGCATTCTTGTAACGATTGGTCATGTCGGTTGCACTGTTCTGCCTGTTTGGCAATAACCAGTACCCCGAACCTGACCGACACCCCCCCTTAGCATCTACAGCTAACTTTCTACCGTAACAAGGGAGCACACCATGGCTTACGTGACGATTGACGGCAACAAGTACGAAAAAGAATTGCTCGAACTGGCCAAGGCCCACACCACCGGTCGCGGCGAAGGAAAAATTTCAAAGGATGAGGCAGCCGACCTGCTGAAATCGGCCAACGATGGTCAGGGCATAACCGGCACCGAACTTGATACCCTGAAGTACATCCGGGCCACGTTCGACTTTACCGATGCCGCCGCAACCTACTTTGATGCTGAGCTGGACAAGCTCTAACCCACACGCACCCGGTCAGAGGCGCAGCGTTCTGGCCGGCACTTACACCGATACCACCGGAGTGCAACACACTCACGGGACACGAGGACATAAAATGAGCCTAATCAACATGGCAGCACAACTATTCATCAGCAAACTGGGCAGCAACGGTGACCAGCTCAATCTGGGCAGTGTCGTCACGGCCCTGCAGAACCTGCTGCCGACCCAGAATGGCGAACTGGACCTGAGTGCCCTGATCGCGCAATTTACCAACGGTAACGAAGGGCTCGCCAACCTGGCCTCTTCCTGGCTGAGTGGAGGTGACAACGCCGCCCTTTCACCCTCGACCCTGCTGGATGTGCTCGGCAGCGACCGCATTGCAAACTTTGCCAACAGCCTGGGGCTGGGGCAGGACACCGCCACCAGCGGCCTGGCGCAGATGCTGCCGGAACTGATCGATAAGAACAGCGAAAACGGCGACCTGTTGGGCAACGCTGTCGGCGGCCTGGCCAAGGGCCTGCTCGGCAAACTTTTCTAAGCGGTGGGGTTAGAGCTACATTCACAGACTTGGCTAAAGTCAAAGTCATGGATGTCAGTTGGTACTGAGGTTATAGCTTCATAACCCCACGGCAACCCGGAAACCTGGAGCATCCCCAGAACTGCTGCCCCTTGTGTTCACCCTTTTTGGATTCGCGCAGCACCATATCACTGCCGCACTTGGGGCAGGCCACCGCTGCTTCCTTGGCTTCTACAATGCTTTTAACATGCTTCACATGCTGGCGAAGGGTCGAAAAGGTGCGGGGATATCGGCCCGACTCAATCTGGCGGACGATTTCATCAACCTGAGCTTCGGCAATGAGCGGCTCGGTTTTCGACTTGATATAGCCAACATAACCAAAGCCGCTGGTGACGTTATCCGGCATGGGGGTTTTGAAGGTGCTATCGCCGATAAAAACCACGACTGAGTGCAACTGGTTCTCTTCAAGTCCAAGCAGCTGCTCCAGTGCCTTCACATGCTTGTAGTTCTGGTGCAGCGGGTTCTGAAACTTGCTGGAGTGTTTGAATATCTTCTGCGTCCACTGCTTCTGATGCTGGCTACCAAAAATCCAGCCCTTCATGTTCTTCGTTTCAACCACGAACACGCCGTACACCGACACAATCACATGATCGATCTGAGTGGTACCCTCACCGGCAGGCAAGGTCACGTTCTTGATCAGCCGATAGCGTTTTTGGTCGAGAAGGTGCTTGGCTGACAGGTTGACGATCAGCTCGCCCATAACGCCCTTGAACCAGGGTGATTTGAGTACCACAGCCAAAATCCCAAGCGGGATCAGATACCAGAGCGTGCTGAATACTTGGCTGATTATTGGGGTAAAATCCATTTTATATATCCTTACTCAAGGCTTAAGCCTAATTGCTTCAGCAATATAGAAACATGATCGGTTAAACAATGGTTTTTTTGATCAATGCACGGGCTCTCCTCATAACCTCGTCACTCGGAACAGGTTGCACCGATTCATTATCCAACTCATCTGCTCTGCGCAGTGACTCAAGCAAACAATCAGACTTGATCGCTTTTTCTGGTGGTGAATCAAAGCCAGTCACCAACCAATGGGTCGAAAGGGGTCGCCCCTCTTCTGGAAGGTGCGGAGTTTCGTCTTCAATTTTTGGCCAATTCATGGAAATATCTCTCATTTATTGCCATACGCTTTTACTTTGCTCAACCAACACCTGATTCTGTTAGCGTAAATTACGTCTCTGCCTCATTTTAGGCTCATGTTAGGTTTATATTGGTTAATTGCATGAGGCTGAAGCTGCCTCGTGGAAATTGGAATGTTTTTTACCAGCACTATCTGAGTAATATCCTATAGAGTCATTGACTGTTACAATCTCAACACCACCTTGTGAACATGATATGTATTTGGAAAGTGTTTGATTATTCAGGCTGCTTTTTTCTATTTTTACAACTTGATAGGTGTTAATTGGTTTTTTTATCGATGAATAGGAAGGGGCACTTCTCCTGATTCCGTGTGATGGACCATAGGTACTATACATAAATTGGGGATCTGTGCTCTCTCCTTCAGGTATGGACTTTAGCATATGTAAGGCTTCATCTCGTGAGCTCTTATCTTTAAATATAATGTACATTGCCCATTTTTTAGGATTATTAACCTTATCAATTATTTCAAGATGACCATCGACTGAGTAATTGGCTTGATGAATACAATAACTTTCACCACACTGAAGCTTTATCGAAAAACCTTTATAGTCTGATGGATAAACTAATATTTTTTGGAGGTCTATGGCTCTAGTGTATGCATGACGGGTTTTTGGATCGGGGCCTGACTTGTATAGATAAGATGTACCTGGGGATATCCCGTATTGCTCACAACATTTTGTGCTTTCCATTAGAAACATGTCTAATTTTTGGTAAGCACGACTAGCCTCTTCAGAAGAATTGCAATAAGTGCTCAAAGCAAGCAAAAAAGCCCCTACAATTAATGTAAAACTCGTCTTCATTTTATCACCTTTTGAAGGTAGTTTTCTAAAGCAGCACAGAAGGAGCCGGAACTGCAAAGTAAAGGAGGTCCCAACCCGCGAAGTGCACCCACTTCGTGGTTTTACTATATTTATTTTCCACTAATTTCATTCAAAAAGCTTCGCGCAGCACTTTTTCCATTTAAAGCAAAACCGACCTCCCTATTCTCTGCAAAGTGAGGAAGTTTCATTGCTGTAATAACAATAACCTTCTCGTTCTAATGTACGTTTTGCTGAAGCTAATTCTTCCGGCGTTGGATTTAACTTTTTACATTCCCGGTAAATGGAGTCTCCTATTTTCATAAACTCTAGAGAATCCTTGCCAATCGCAGCAGTCATTTGAAGTTCGCCATAACTATAGCAGTATTTTTCATCTCTCTTGTTGGTGCAGAATTTCTCTCCATTTCGGTTTAGGCAGCATGTTTTGTACGCTTGGGATTTTACATTTTGACCAGTGGAAAATAATCTCCAATTCTTCAACGCGTCGTTGAAACAATCCTGATAGCGTTCAGCAGCTTGTGAAATGGATGCCGTAAGCATTAGGGTAGCAAGTAGTAGAGTCTTCTTCATAAAAGAGTTTCCTATCGATAGTGATTGATAAATGAAATGAAACGAGTGTACGCCGCATAACATCTAAGCATTTATACGTTCTGCCCCGCAGACGTATAAATGTCTGTTGAACTCAAGCACCCATCCGGGTGGCAGCGGCTTCTGTTTATAAGGGAAAAGCTTTTCAAGGGCACGGGGTCGCCGGATGCTCGAAGCATCCCGTCCCTCGTGATGTTGGTGGTCCCTGAGCCCTCGCTGGCCATATGCGGCATCCCTTTGTCGTCCCATTGCCTCAAATCTAGCGCGGTTTTCGGCCCACGTCCACGCTGCGAACACACTGAAGCCCGGCACTGCCGAGGCAGACCGTCGTGGCCTGTTGCACCTCACCCTCGCTCAGAGGCCGATTATCGTCGTCGACGACGCGCCCAGTCGGCCTGAGGTATCAGCTCCGCCATCCACTGCAGCCCTGCTGCCCCGCACAATGGACAGGTCGGGCATGCCTCTTCTTCGCCGTGCGCTTCGGTCGTCGGCACCATCGGGTGTTCGGGCTGTACCAGGGCTTCGCGGATCCGGGCCAGCTTCGTCGCACGGCAACAGGCCGCAAGGAAGCCGTAATGTCGGATTCGCATGAACCCCTTCGGCAGAATGTGCAGCAGGTATCGGCGGACGAACTCCTTGCCGTTAAGCTGGAGCATCCGGTGCCGGTCGGTTCGGTTGTCTTTGTAGCACAGTTGCACCCCTGCCGCATACACGCTCAGGATACGGGCGTTGGTGATGGCAATACGGTGGCTGTAACACGCCAGATACTCGATCACGGCGTCGGTATGGTTCAGGCAGTGCCGGGTGTACACCACCCAGTCCTGCCGCATCAGCGCGGACAGCACCCGATCGATCTCGCCGGGACCTGTGAGGCGATGCAGGTCACCGGCCTTGACTCGCCGACGCAGGGTCTGACGAGGGTGCCGCGGAAGCACCGTGACAGCGCGCGTACCGGGAACAGATAGGTCCCCTTCACCGTCTTCCAGGTCCCATCGTCCAGGAGGGCACCGCCCGGAACGAGACAGTGCAGATGCAAGTGTTGAGACAGCTTCCGGTCCCACGTGTGCAACACCGCCGTCATGCCCAGTTCTCCGCCGAGACGACGGGGATCCGCGCCGAACGCCTTTAGCGTCGACCAGACGCTCTGAAACAGGCAGGCGTAGATCACCTCGGGGTGGCACTGCGCCCAGCCGTTTAGAACATGCGGCAGGGTGAACACCAGGTGGTAGTAGGCCACCGGCAGGCCACTGCCGCGTTGGCGTTCGGCCCACTGCCGTGCCCCCTCTGTCAGGATAGTTGTCGCGTCCTTTGTTAAACTCTCTTATTCACCCAGGGGCGTTTGGAGATCTGTATGCCTCGTTACTCCGATGAGCGACGTCAGGCCGTTGTGGCCAAGCTGTTACCGCCCTACAACCAGAGCGTCGAAGACGTTGCCCGCGAGGAAGGCATTTCCTCAGCTACTGTTTATAAATGGCGCAAAGAAGCGCGCGCTGAAGGGCGCTGTCTGCCCGATGCCAGTGATCAAGGCACAGAGGGCTGGTCCTCACGGGACAAGTTTGCGGCGGTGATTGAGACCGCAGCGATGAACACCGAAGAGGTCGCCGCCTACTGCCGTCAGCGGGGTCTTTACCCTGAGCAACTGCAACGCTGGCGACATGATTGTGAACAAGCGGCCAGCCTGTCCTATGACGAGCGTCGTCGAGAAGCCGATGAAGCCAAACAGCAGCGCAAGCGTATTAAAGAGCTGGAGCGAGAGCTGCAACGCAAAAACGCCGCACTGGCGGAGACGGCTGCACTGCTGACGCTGTCAAAAAAAGCACGGGCGATCTGGGGGGACGAGGAGTCATGATCAGCATCGAGGATCGCCAACACGCCGTACAGCTGATCGCCGATGCCTGCGAAGACGGCTCAACCCTAACGGCTGCGTGTGACGTTATAGGGATCTCGATCCGAACGCATCAACGCTGGGTGCAGACAGGTGAGATTACAGCTGATCGGCGCCCCTTGGCTGAGCGCCCGATGCCTGCCAATGCACTGACCGCAGAGGAAGAGTCCGAGATCCTGAAGCAGTGTCACCGGGATGAGTTTGCTGACCTGCCACCGGATCAGATCGTTGTGCGTTTGATGGACGAAGAACAGCGTTACATCGCATCAGTTTCCAGTTTTTATCGTGTGCTGCGCAAGCATGGTCAATTGGCTCACCGTGGTCGTGCCAAGGCCCGTAAATCACAGCCAGCACCGACCACGCACACGGCAACAGCACCTAACCAGGTCTGGTCGTGGGACTGTACCTGGCTCCCCGGCCCAGCCAAGGGAACCTACTACTATCTGGTGATGATCCTCGATATCTTCAGCCGCAAGGTGGTGGGCTGGGAGGCTTTCCTGGGAGAGTCTGCCGCCAACTCCCGTACCGTCATTGAGCGGGCGGTGCTGGCCGAAAATATCGTGGGCCAACCGCTGGTGTTACACGCCGATAACGGTAGCCCCTTCAAAGGCGCGACCTTGCTGGAAAAGCTTCGGGATCTACAGATCCAGCCATCGTTCAATCGGCCACGTGTGAGCAACGATAACGCCTTCTCCGAGGCCCTGTTCCGCACCTGCAAGTATGTGCCGAACTATCCTGCCAATGGCTTTGCTGATCTAACAGAAGCACAGCAGTGGGTGCACGGCTTCGTGCAGTGGTACAACCATGAGCATCGTCACAGTGCTATCCGCTTCGTGACGCCGATCCAGCGCCATACCGGGGAGGACAAGGCCATACTGGCGAAGCGCCATGCACTCAACCTTGCAGCCAGAGCGGCACACCCTGAGCGCTGGAGCGGTGACACTCGTAACTGGGAACTGAGGACATCGGTAGTTTTCAACCCAGTTGTCCAAAATACTGCGTTTAAGCAGCACATTTATTCCGTTCAACTTCCTGCAACTTTGCAGGGTTGAGTGATACCGGTCCTGCGACGCTGCAGTTCCGGGTATTACCAGACCAGCGCCTGGGATTTCGTTGCTTTGCATGCTCATACACCACCTTCCGATGGGCCAGCTGTGCATGATCTTCACCTCGGTGACGGGCACCAGGCGTAACGAAGTTGATGCTGCTGTGCAGATGTACTTCGTTGTAGGCATGTGAGAACGCCAGCATCCAATCGCGTACAGCCTGTAGCGAGCTGAAGCCCTTTGACGGCCATGCCGGGCAGTATTTCACCGTCCTGAACAATGACTCGGAGTACGGGTTGTCATTGCTGACACGTGGGCGACTGTACGACATCAGCATCCCCAGCTCTGCCAGCCGCGTCTTGAGCGTAAAAGACGTCATCGGTGCGCCATTATCCGAATGCAACACGGGTGGGTTATGCCAGCAGCCCTCCCGCAGCAGGGCGCGCTCTACCAGTTGTTTCGCACGGTCACCAGACTCGGTGTCATGCACCTCCCAGGCGACGATCTTGCGGCTATAGACGTCCATGATTAGATACAGATACCAGTGCTGACCGCGTACTTCCGATGGGCAGTAACTGATGTCCCAAGTCCACACTTCGTTCGGACCTGTGGCCGTAAAGCTAGTGGGTTGGAGCACTGTCTTGGCAGGCTGTGCACGGCCGCGGTGGTTGAGCTGCTGATGCTTTTTTAAAACGCGATAGAACGTGGACTCCGACGCAAGATAGATGCCCTTATCGGCTAGTCGCGGCACGATCTGGGATGGTGGCAGACTTTGATATTCCCGCTGGTTACAGGTGTCCACAATAACGGCTTCTTCTGCCGCAGTCAGTTGGTGCGGCTGTTGGGCTCTCGGCGCGTGTGGTCGCTTGTCTTCGGCGACAGCACCGGTGACAGTGCGCCACCGCTTCAACGTGCGGGGGCTGATTCCTATCAGTTCCGCTGCACGCTTACGCGAAGCACCATCTCTAACAGCCGTATCAAAATACTCCAGCAGCCTTGTGCGCTCAGTCATCGGGGTCAAATGACCTCGCTGTCCTGATCGTCCCCGTACAAGGCTTCCAGCTTTTTTGAAAGCACCAGTAAAGCCGCGGTTTCAGCCAGAGCCCTGTCTTTTCGGTTTACGTCTGCTTGAAGCTTTTTGATCGTCTTACGCGCCTCTCGTTGCTGCTTAAGCGCTTCCTTCTCCTGGCCCTGCTGCATGGCGGCACCCTGTAAACATGCGGCTTTCCAGCTGTGAACCTGCTCAACATAGAGGCCTTTTTCACGACAGTAAGCCGCAAGCTCAACCTCAGACAGAGGCGCTGTCTCAATGACAACAGCCAGTTTGGCATCGGGTGACCACGTATCGGCAGTCGGCTGGTTTCCGGGCACGGGGGCTCCATTTTGTCGGCACTGTTTCAACCAACTATACAGGGTCACATCGGAAATGCCTTCTTCTGTGGCCACCGAGGCAACCGACCGATTTAGAGGGGGCAGCAGCTTCTTCAAGACAGCGGCTTTACGTTCGTCTGAGTAGCGAGGCATAGCAATCCTTTTGGCCCACTCTGGGTGAATTTAGGCGAAACCGCCTACTGGACAACTAGGGTGACAGAGCGGGACATTGGTGTCGTTGAATCCAGAGCTGAACGTAGTCACTGAGGCAGTGCGAATGGCTGCATAAAAATCAGACAGGGCGACAGATACCTTGACAGTTACCGTGGGTCGCAAGGCCTGGTTGTTCGCGTATACCCCGCAGGGCGTACAAGCCAGTGCCACTTGTTACTCCCTGATCGAAACGGCCAAAGCCAACGACCTGGAGCCCTCGGCGTACATCCGGCATGTGCTGGAGCGCATCGCCGACGCCGACACGCTGGAAAAACTGGAGCGACTGCTGCCTTGGAATGTTGAGTTGGAGCGGTCTTCAAAAAAAGTGGCACAGTACAGTTAAGGGTAAGTGGGTCGTTTTAACGGCGGATACACTTCAAATACCCCCCCCCGATTACGTGCGCAAGGCGATTTACACCACCAACGCGGTGGAAGCCGTACACCGCCAGTTCCGCAAGCTCACCAAGACCAAGGGCGGCTTCGCAAATGAGAACAGCTTACTCAAGCTACTCTATGCCGGTAGACTCAAGGCCTCTGAGCGCTGGACGCACCCCGTGCAGAACTGGAACCTGACGCTGTCACAAATGGCCATCCACTTCCCAGAGCGCTTGGAATATCACATCAGCCTATAAGGCTGGTTGGCTGACACAGAGTTTTGAACACCCTCTTTTATTTTCCATAGCAAGAGCCAAAGCCGCTGGCAAACCCAATGACACTAGAAACATGATCGTTTGAGCTACCGCGTTTACCAGAGCTGCTGATTGCGTTGATTATGCACTGCCAATATGCGGACGATTCAGATGAACTTCCACAAAATCCAATAGCGAATCCTCCGTCTCCGCCAGCCATATAAACTGCTTGGTTACATAAATCATTTGCGCCAGCAAAAGAATTAGAGCTTTTTGATGGAATAGCACCTAGCAACCTCCAATTTTCTTGTTGCTTGTAAAGATCTAAAACTGAAACATTATCATCATTGGTCAATGCCATATTAGCTTGATATCTTAGGTAAAGCTGAAGCATTTTAAGGTTATGCGCGTCAGAGGTGTAAGCAAGCCTATGCATCACCGTAAATCCTCCTCTACCAGACCTGTCATTCACATCGGCTCCGTTCTCAAGTAACAAGGCGCTGAGATCATAGTCGAGTATACTTAATTGAATCATGCTTGGCGAACCTTCTGGTCTATAATTGACATCAGCGCCCATTTCAATCAAATTCTTTATCTCCCGCTGCTGTGTTGAAGTTAAATCAAAACCTATTGAAGATACCTTGGCATATAGCAATTGATTAACACTCGCGGGGATATGGCTCTTTACTATATCTTCTACAACTCCTGCGCCTTTATTTTCACCGCGACATAAATTAGCAGAATAATTTAAAACATTCACTATATCTTTCCCTATGCCCTCTTCAGAAACCGTATGACTCATTTCACTAAGGCTAAGACTCCATGAGCTATCGTAATTACGATAAGATGATGACATTTGCCTTAAGATACAGCTAGCACCGCCTCGACATCTCGTCTCAAATTTATATGGGTGATATTCATTACCTTTTCCTTTGTATATAAATGACACTTCTTTTAGATCAAGATTGTTTATACTGCGATTAGCCAAATCATCAATTTTTAACTGGCAACTATCTAGATAAAAAACAGACTTCAACTTACTATCGTATCTGGTTACTGACTCAATATAATCAGAAACTTGCTCCCCTGACGCTGAATGAGCATCCTTGCTCATCCAAAAAGAAACCGAAAGGATTATTACCATAGCCAAAATTATCAGAGCAATTGAAGGTTTATTTTTCATTTTCACTCTATTTCTCCATGCCTTCCGATCAAAACCTAATGTCAGAATTGAGGGGCTGCCGGAAAGATGGCGAAGCCAGCTTTTCGACGGTCCCGCTCGAATGATTTGTTAGCGCGGTTTATTTCGGCTCAATATTGCATGTGGAACTGCACCCATCGCCATTGACATCGTTCTTGTCATCGCATTCCTCATTGTATTTATTATCTACGATACCATCACCGCAGAAAGATACTTTATATGTGCCGCAGCTCGTATGAGAACGATCAAGAACCGAAAGCAAAGGCATATTAGTAAAATCATAATATGTGGTGTACTTTATGGCAAAGTCATAATCTCTATTCTCGACTGGTCTTTTTGCAATTCTAAATTTACCGAGCGATTCCAAATGACGTATAGACTCACCAGGATTAACATTAAATTCTTTATCCCTAATGCTTTTTGTAAAATCAAAATCCTTTTCACCTTGTGGACGGGGTTTATCGAGATACTCTGGATTAATATAGTCAACCCTCCATCTATTTAGATAAACTGGCGATTCAGACGCGGAAACTTCAAAAACATTATAAAATGTATAGCCGTAGTTATATCGCACCGTATTTGGGCCAACAACAACTTTGCAATCTGATAGATCATTCGCAAAGCAAGTGCCCGTGAAAAATGGTAGAGATAAAAGCAACAAAATTCTCATCATGTTCTCCATTTGTTGAACGCTAACGTTTTGGCTCACCGGAAGCCAAAAGCCTGTCAAATGAGGAACGGGCGGCGCAGCTTTTGGATGTCCGGTGCAGCACTTGTAGGCGATCAGATGTTATCAAATAACTAAAATAAATCTTGCTTAGCTCCACAAAGTAAGGCTAGATGTTTAAACGCTCTAACGCTCTTTTCCGCATCTTCTCGGTTTTTAACATAAAAGTTAGATCTTTCTGACATGACCAATTGAGTACCCCTATTGTTATATGCTGGATTGTTAATAAACTCCATACTTATAAGCTCCTTTTTGTCTCTAGTCTCGAGCTCGACAGTTGGCTGTCCCGCACGGGTAGAATCACTCACCTTATCTGGATTAAGTGTAGACAAGTCAATCGTGCTTGTCATGGTATACGCAACGTCTTGCGTATATTTATATAGGTAAACCTTGCTCTCATGGCTTAACGTACAATAGTCATTAGATTGCGCCGTACTGTAGATAGCCTTAGTTCCTGGCTCAGATTTTGTGAACGACAGTTTATCTTTTAAGAAGTTATAGGTTTCCTCTTTTGAAGGAGCTGCCATAAGAACTGACGGAGCTGAAAGAACGGCCACAAGCAATGTTGCTTTACTTAATTGATTCATGTTTTTTCTTCCTGTATTACCTTATGCAAAGAGTGCAATTATTGGTTGAAAATTGCCGCAAAATAGAGAACCTCGTCATTAATGGCACACAAATTCGGCGACTTCGCTGACGGACCATGAATCATACTTATTGCCCATATGTCCAATGTCTCCTCTGTACCAAGTGCCATTTTTCTTGTATATGACATAGTCTGATCCGGATGAGCACTCCACAAGATACGAAGGAGCCCCACTAATACTGCCGTTGTTTCTTATGTTGCTTACACCTGCATATGCTGATGTGGCCGCCATACCGAGCGCAACGACCAAAACAAACATCTTCTTCATTTTCTCTTTCTCCAATAAAACCCATTTGATGTAGATGCCAGGAGGAAGGCTGGGTCATGCTCCTTTTCACCTAACGCTAGTGGCAGGGGCGCGATATGAGGAGCGTCCCTTGACCGCATTTGTATGAGCCAAAACAAATTATCTTGCGCCTTGTTTAATTGTCAGACACAGCACTATGCCCATGACCTAAAGGTACTTCAGTATACCTTACTTGGGCTTTATAGCCTTTGGTACTGCTGTTACTGTTTGAATTCACATTCACTGACAACACATCGGCAGTTTTCATTGTCTTCTTTTTTGAGGAACTGTGTGATACCTGATGCAATCATTGATGATCAGCTTAATTGTGGCTCCAAGCATTACGGTTTTTCGCACTCTGTCCTTAATCTATAAAAAAGATCCTCCAAGCGCTTAGCCTCTGAAATTGAATGGACTTCAGCCCAACCAGAATTCATCGGATCTTTCAGGTCTTCCCCAGTTCGTTTACAATGTATCATAGGAGTCATATGGAGCACTCTACATTGACTTTGGCCGTCGCATTTAAAGTTAATCCCCGGGGTCCTTGCATCGACGCTTAAAATGATATTGGCAACATCGTAAGTGTCGTAGTTCACATACCCAGGCCCTCTACAATTATTACGTGCAGCCCGATAGTGATCAATCTTAAGCTGGCATCCGCTGAAGGAGTATGTAGTTCCATAAGTTTCTCTAACTTGGCTTCTTTCCAATATCTTAACGATTTCCGTTTTTATCTCTTCCTGTTTTATTTCGGAGCTGTAGCTGTCATTGCAGCCTGCCACAAGTAAAAAAAGAAAAGATAATACAAATATTTTTTTCATATTGATCCCCATAACGCCTGAGCTAAGCCGACACCCGCCGCCACAGCCCAGAAACCGAACAGAAAAAGCCCGACGACGGGTGGTCGGCCTTGAGCGATAAGTTAGTCCTTGTACTAGATTCCGACTATTTGTTTGGCATTTCTATTTACAAACAAGATAATAAAATCTAATTTCATTCATGACCATGAAAGCATTAGACGAAACAACTTTATAACCCTTGTCACGGTACTCATTAAGCTCTCTCATTAGTAAGCCATTGTTGGCACTAGTGTATGCTTGACAGTCTTTATTGCTGGCTTCTGCTGATGAAATAAAATCCATCTTTGGGGATAATTTAGTAATACCAAATTGAATAATAGTAGCTGCTATAAACCCAAAACTGACCAATAATATTTTCTGCTTCATCGTAATCTCCTACAATATAATCTAGCGTAGTAAAACCAAAAAGTTAATGTGAATTAAGATGCCTCTAACCATAAAAAGAGCCAAGCTTCTAACTTGGGACGAATTTGGAACTTAAGAGGCTAACAGCCTATTTATGATGGTAAACCTCATAATAATTAGCGGGTATACCTTTTAACTCCTTCACCCATCACATAACCAACTGATAGGTAAGCATTTATTTTTCGTAGAATTGACAAAAAGGTATACCCATTCGACAGAGGGCCACTCAGTAGACAGCGCCATCAACGGCAGCCGGGAAGGGATCAGAGGAAAAATATGGTGAGGTTTGGTCATACCTGATACTCCTTCATTACGTGCTGAACGCCTCCGTGCTGCACTGATCTGCACGGTACTCCCTGTCATCCATTAACAACACTATAGCCAGCACAGGCTGAACTGACCACTCAACCAAAGTAAAAAATCTATCACCCTGGCTCTGCACTTCCTCTCTTGGGTAGCCGTGCATCGGTTCACTGCCATCTTCAGTACCCGAAAAGCAAAAAAGCCTACCGATCGCTCGGCAGGCTTTTGTTCTCAATATGATATGAAAACCAGAGATTACCTGAAGGTAAACTCCCCGGCCTCCACATCCACCGCGATCTCCCGACCGGGCTCGTACTCCCCGGCCAACAACCGCTGTGCCAGCGGGTTCTCGATCCATTGCTGGATCGCCCGCTTCAGCGGACGCGCACCGTAGATCGGCTCGAAGCCCACTTCCACCAGCTTGTCCATGGCGGTGCTGGTGAAGGTGATGCTCAGCCCGCGCTCGGCCAGGCGCTTGCGCAGACGGTCCAGCTGGATTTCGGCGATGCCGGCCACCTGTTCCTTACGCAGGCTGTGAAACACCACCACCTCGTCGATGCGGTTGATCACCTCGGGACGGAAGTGAGTCCCCACGGCTTCCATCACCGCCTGCTTCATCAGGGTGTAGTCGTCGTCATCGCTGTAGTTCTGGATCAGGTCGGACCCCAGGTTGGAAGTCATCACCACGATGGTGTTGCGGAAGTCCACGGTGCGGCCCTGGCCATCGGTCAGGCGGCCATCTTCCAGCACCTGCAGCAGGATGTTGAACACATCGGGGTGCGCCTTCTCCACCTCGTCCAGCAAAAGCACCGAATACGGTTTGCGGCGCACCGCTTCGGTCAGGTAGCCGCCCTCTTCGTAACCGACATAGCCCGGAGGTGCACCGATCAGGCGAGCGACGGAGTGTTTCTCCATGAACTCGGACATGTCGATGCGCACCATCGCCTCTTCGGTATCAAACAGGAAGCTGGCCAGCGCCTTGCACAATTCGGTCTTGCCTACCCCGGTCGGGCCGAGGAACAGGAAGGAGCCGTTGGGGCGGTTGGGGTCCGACAGACCGGCACGGGAACGGCGCACGGCGTTGGACACAGCCACCACGGCCTCCGCCTGGCCGACCACGCGCTTGTGCAGTTCATCTTCCATGCGCAGCAGCTTTTCGCGCTCGCCTTCCAGCATCTTGCTGACCGGGATGCCGGTCCAGCGGGCGACCACTTCGGCCACTTCCTCTTCAGTCACCTTGTTGCGCAGCAGTTTGTGCTCTTCCGCCTGTTGCTCAGTGCTGTCGGCGGCCTGCAGCTGTTTTTCCAGCTCGGGGATACGGCCGTACTGCAGCTCGGACATCTTCGCCAGGTCACCGGCCCGGCGTGCCTGTTCCATCTCGACACGGGCCTGATCGAGCTGTTCCTTAATCTGCTGCGAGCCCTGCAGGCTGGCCTTTTCGGCCTTCCACACTTCTTCGAAGTCGGAGTACTCCTTCTCCAGCTTGCCGATGTTGTGCTCCAGCTCTTCCAAACGCTTGCGTGAGGCTTCGTCCTTCTCTTTCTTCAGCGCTTCGCGTTCCATTTTCAGCTGGATCAGGCGACGGTCGAGACGGTCCATCTCTTCCGGCTTGGAGTCCATCTCCATGCGGATGCGCGAGGCAGCTTCGTCGATCAGGTCGATCGCCTTGTCCGGCAGCTGGCGGTCGGTGATGTAGCGCTGACTCAGTTTGGCGGAGGCGATGATCGCGGAGTCGGTGATATCGACGCCGTGGTGCACTTCGTAGCGCTCCTTGAGGCCACGCAGGATGGCGATGGTGTCCTCTTCAGAGGGCTCATCGACAATCACTTTCTGGAAGCGGCGTTCAAGGGCGGCATCCTTTTCCACGTACTGACGATACTCATCCAGCGTGGTGGCACCGACACAGTGCAGCTCGCCACGCGCCAGCGCCGGCTTGAGCATGTTGCCCGCATCCATGGCGCCTTCGCCCTTGCCGGCGCCGACCATGGTGTGCAGCTCGTCGATGAACAGGATCACCTGCCCTTCCTGTTTCGACAGTTCGTTCAGTACCGCTTTCAGGCGCTCTTCAAACTCGCCACGGAACTTGGCACCGGCAATCAGCGATCCCATATCCAGCGACAGCACTTTCTTGCGCTTGAGCCCTTCGGGCACTTCGCCGTTGACGATGCGCTGCGCCAGCCCTTCAACGATGGCGGTCTTGCCCACACCGGGCTCACCGATCAGCACCGGGTTGTTCTTGGTGCGGCGCTGCAGCACCTGAATAGTACGGCGAATCTCGTCATCACGACCGATCACCGGGTCCAGCTTGCCGGACTCGGCGCGCTCGGTCAGGTCGATGCAGTATTTGTCCAGCGCCTGACGGGTCTCTTCCGCGTTGGGATCGTTCACGCTGTCGCCTCCGCGCATGTTGTTGATAGCGTTTTCCAGTGACTGGCGGTTCACGCCACAGTCTTTCAATACCTTGCCGGCATCGCCCTTGTCATCCAGCATCGCCAGCAGCACCAGCTCGCTGGCGATGTACTGATCGCCACGCTGCTGCGCCAGCTTGTCGGTCAGGTTGAACAGACGGGCCATGTTCTGGGACAGGCGGATCTCGCCATCGGGGCTGCTGACGACCGGCAGGCGGTCCAGTGCTTCGCCCACCTTGGCGGTCAGGGTCATCCGGTCGGCACCGGCCTGACGCAAAAGCGGCGCCACCGAGCCGTTCTGCTGCTGCAAAAAGGCGGCCAGCAGGTGGATCGGCTCCATCATGTTGTGGTCCTTGCCGATCGCCAGTGACTGGGCGTCGGACAGGGCTTCCTGAAGTCGTGAGGTAAATTTGTCGGGTCGCATGAGGTCTCCTGTGGATCTCTCGGTGCCGCTGGTCCGACATAGGGGGTCAGACGGTTCGGCTGTTTCTGTTACCCCTATAGATAGGGGCCAGCAGGGGCGGCTTCAAGATCTGACAGTAATTAAATTAGTTATTTCTTATACAGCAGTACACTTTTCTTAATTCTGTAATAGCACACTGCTACAACATGCACCTGCATCCCGGTAACCCAATACAGGACAGGTGACATGAATCAGATTGAGCATTTTGATCCCGAAGATCATCCGGAACTGGAACAGACCGATTTTGACCGCATGACGGCGAAAGGCATCAGCCGCCGCAACTTCCTGCGTGGTGGAGCCGCTGCCATGGGCCTGTTCCTAGCCGCCAACCCGCTGGCACAGGCAGTTGCAGCCGTAACCCGCCCGGAACCCAGCAAGCTGATGGGATTCAAGGCCGTACCGGCCAGCACCGCCGATACTTTTGTGGTGCCCGAAGGCTATGTAGCCAAGCCGCTGATTTCCTGGGGCGATCCCATCCTCAAGGGTGCGCCGGCGTTTGACGCATCCGGTACCCAAAATGCAGCCGCGCAGGCCGGTCAGTTCGGTGACAATACCGACGGCATGAGCTTCTTCCCGCTGGACGAAGACCGTGCATTGCTGGCAGTGAATAACGAGTACATCAACCCGGAATACCTGTTCGCCCACCAGGGCAAGCAGGACCTGACCGCCGATGAGGTGAAGAAGTCCCAGGCGGCACATGGCGTGTCTATCTTCGAAATCCGCCGTAACGCCAAGGGCGAGTGGCAGGTGAACCGCGATTCCGACCATAACCGTCGTATCACCGCCTACACACCGATGGAGCTGACCGGCCCGGCCGCTGGCCATGCGCTGATGAAAACCGCCGCCGATCCTTCAGGCCGCAAGCCGCTGGGCACATTCAACAACTGCGCCAACGGCGAAACGCCCTGGGGCACCTACCTGACCTGCGAAGAGAATTTCCACAAGTACTTCGCCTCGGCTCAGGATGACGTTGCACTGCCGGCACGCGATACACGCTATGGCCTGAAAGCGGGTAACCGTGACTACCAGTGGTATCGCCATGACGAGCGATTCGATCTGGCCAAGCATGCGAACGAGCCGCACCGTTTCGGCTGGGTGGTCGAGATTGATCCGATGGACCCGACCGCTACACCGAAGAAGCGCACCGCTCTGGGCCGTTTCAAGCATGAGAATGCCGCTCTGACCATCGACCCGTCCGGTCATGTGGTGGTGTATTTGGGTGATGACGAGCGTGGCGAGCACCTGTACAAGTTCGTTTCCAAGGCCAAATACAACCCGAACAACCAGCAGGCCAACCGTGACCTGTTGGAAGAAGGCACCCTGTACGTGGCACGCTTCTCCGCCAATGACGGCGAGATCAAGGGCCAGGGCGAGTGGATCGAGCTGACTCACGGCAAGAATGGCCTTACCGCCGAGAACGGCTTTGCCGACCAGGCGGAAGTGCTGATCTTTGCCCGTGAAGCCGCCACGCAAGTAGGCGCCACCACCATGGATCGCCCGGAGTGGGTAGCTGTTCATCCGGACAACAAGGCAGTGTTCTGCACTCTGACCAACAACAAGAACCGCGGCAAGGAAGGCCAGCCGGTGGGTGGTCCGAACCCGCGAGCCAAGAACAACTACGGCCAGATCGTGCGCTGGTGGCCGCATCAGGGCAACCATGTGGACAGCCGCTTTGACTGGGACCTGTTCGCCATGGCCGGCAACCCGACCGTTGCCGAAGGCCTCTACGCCGGCAGCGACAACATCACTGCCGACAACATGTTCAACAGCCCGGATGGTCTTGGCTTTGATGCTGCCGGCCGCCTCTGGATTCAGACCGACGGCAAGTACAGCAACGAGGGCGAGTTTGCCGGCATGGGCAACAACCAGATGCTTTGTGCCGACCCGCAGACCGGCGAGATCCGCCGCTTTGCCACTGGCCCCATCGCTTGTGAGATCACCGGTCTGGCGTTCTCACCGGATCAGCGCACGGTCTTCATCGGTGTGCAGCACCCGGGCGAAGAGCTGGCCCCGTCCCACTTCCCGGGCGGTGGCAACAGCAAGCCGCGTTCCACCATTATGGTGGTACAGCGTGAAGATGGTGGTGTGATCGGCGCCTGAAACCCATAAGCGCTCTGATAAAAAGCCCGGCTGAGCAATCAGTCGGGCTTTTTGTTATTGGCAGCCGAGGGGCTGACATTCGTCTGGTTACGCTTGCCGCAACCACCACTGCAACCGGCACAAGTGGAGGTATCCGTGCTGCAGCAGCCGACCTTAAGGCTGGAGCGAATACGGTACAGCAGCCAGATGCTGACCAGTAACACCAGACCGACCAATATGACCCAATCGAACCCCGTCATCGTGCTCACAGCAACCACTGCCCTACATGAAAGGTTATCCAGGCACACACCCAAGCCAGTGTCAGCCCAAGCAGCAGTGAAACAACAGCCCAGGCCCACCGCCCGGTTTCACGCCGAATCACTGCCAGTGTTGCCAGGCAAGGCATGTAAAGAAGGGTGTAGACCATAAAGGCCAGCCCTGCGCTTGCCGGCAGTACCTGGCCTATCGCCTGCTGCAGCTGGGCGGTATTCTCGCTGTTGGCCTGATAGACAACCGCCAACGATGCCACGATCACCTCTTTGGCGAGGAAACCGGACAGCAGTGCAACCGTTTCATGCCAGGTGAATCCCAAAGGAGCAAAGAGCGGCGTCAGGGCATGACCGAACTGTTCCAGCAACGGTTCACCACCACGCGGGAAGGTTTGCAGCAGCCAGATCAGAATGGAACCGATCAGAATCACGGTGCCCGCCTTGGTTATAAAGTCGCGGCAGCGATCCCAAAGATGCAGCAGCAGTGAGCGGCCACCAGGCATACGCCAGGGCGGCAGTTCCATGATGAAGGTTTCGTCATAATGCGCCGGCAGCACCCGTGCGAAGATCGCGGCACATGCCAGCGCGATCAAGACCCCAAGCCCGTAAACTGCAAACAACACCGTGCCCGCGTTGTCCGGAAAAAATACCCCGGCAAGTAACAGCAGTACCGGCAACCGCGCCGAGCAGCTCATAAAGGGGTTGATCAGAATGGTGATCAGGCGGGCGCGGGGCTCTTCTATGGAGCGGGTCGCCATAATTGCCGGCACGTTACAGCCAAACCCCATCACCAGAGGCACCAGTGCCTTGCCATGCAAACCCACTCGACTGAGAAGCCGATCGACAAGAAAGGTGGCACGCGCCATGTAGCCACTTTGCTCAAGCAACTCCATGAACAGGAACAGCAGCACCACGTTGGGCAGGAATACCAGCACACCACCGACACCGGCCATTATCCCATCGACTATCACTTCCCGCAGCAGAGACTCAGGCATGTGTTGTGCCACCTGTGTCGTAATCCAGTCCACGCCCTGAGAGATCCAGTCTGCAGGCAGTGCCCCTGCGGTAAAGGTGGTTTCGAACATCAACCACAGCAGTGCAACCAGAACCGGTAGCCCCAGCCAACGGTTCAGCACAATACGATCCAGACGATCATCGGCCAAATTGCACTCTTCATGGCTCTGCCCCATGCGGTGCAGCAAGCCATGAACCCAGCCGTAGCGCCCTTCGGACACCAATTCGGCAGCTCCGAGTGCGTGCTCGGCCTGGATGCTGTTCTGCCCCTCATCCAGCATGGCCTGCTGTTCATCAGTCAAGGCAAAATCCACGTCGCCAGCGGACTCCAGCCAGCGCACACTCTGCCAACGCGGCAGCCCATGTGTTTCCAGACGATTCAACAGGGTATCAATATGAGGTTCGTATTCGATTGTAAGCGGGGGTACTGCAACCGGTTGCTGCAACCGGGTCACGACCGCGTCCAACAGTTTGTCACAATAGAGTTTGCGTCGGCCATCGCTTGGCAGCACCGGAACGCCCAGTACCTCGGACATGGCGGCCAGGTCCGGTCGAGTGCAGTTGCGCTCAGCTTCGTCCAGCATGTTCAGCGCCAGCAGCAGCGGCACGTTCTGTTCCATCAACTGACTGGTTAACGCCAAGTGCCGACCCAGGTTGCCTGCATCCAGCACGTTGATCACCAGATCCGGCTGCTCTTGCGTCAGGTAGTCTCTTGCGACTCGCTCTTCACTGCGGTTCTGACTCAGGGAATAGATACCCGGCAGGTCGACGATTTTCAGCCTCACCCCCTGGTGCACACATTCCCCGATACGACCACTGACCGTCACCCCTGACAGGTTCCCGGTACGCTGACTGGCCCCAGTGAGCTGATTGAATAACGAGGTCTTACCACAGTTGGGGTTGCCTATCAGGGCGAGCGTATAGCAGCGATCAGTCATCTTGCAATTGTATCCAAATATGTTGCGCCTCAGCGTTGCGCAGACAGAATTGCTGATTGCCGATCCGGTATGCACGCGGGTCGCCCCAGAGCGACTTGGTACGCAGCTCTACTCGCTGGCCACGCAGGATACCCAATGCTGCCAGCCGCTGCCGCAAAGACTGCGGCCCATCCAGAGCCAGGATAAGCGCAACTTGCTGAGCTTTTAAATCAGTCAGGTTCATTCAGCTGTCCCTGCGGCCTCCGGCCGCTGCTTCTAGCCAGATAAGACTCGCCATGCGACCGGTTACGCCGTCGCGGCGATAGGAGAAAAACAGATCCTGCTGGGTGAAGGTGCAATACTCACCGCCACTGATCACGGTAACACCGGCCCGGTGCAGTCGCTGCCACGCCAGCTGATAAAGATCCGCCAACCAGCGGTTGGGGTGCAGTGGCGAGGGGACGAATGCCTGTTCCGCCGCGGGCATCTGTTCACAGAAGGCGGCCCGCACCTCAGGCCCAACCTCAAAGGCCAATGGCCCGATCGCCGGCCCCAGCCAGACCTGCACCCGCTCGGGTGTTTCAAAACAGTCCAGGGTGGCTTCCAGCACACCGTTCAACAGCCCGCGCCAACCGGCATGGGCAGCAGCAACTCGCTGGCCGGCCGGGTCGGCAAACAGCACCGGCAGGCAATCTGCCGTCAGCACTGCACACGCCACGCCGGGGGTCGAACTCCAACAGGCATCGGCCTCCCGGACACGGCCATCGGCCTGAGCCTCGACCACTTCGATGCCGTGTACCTGCGACAGCCATTGAGGCTTGATGCTACCGAGCGCCTGCTGCAACTGCCAACGGTTGGCGGCCACGGCCTCCGGCTGATCACCCACATGGTCACCCAGATTCAGCGACGCCCATGGCGACTGGCTCACCCCGCCAATACGGGTGGTGACACATGCGCCAATACCATCAGAGAGGGACCAGTCCGGCCGGATCAGTTTCATAGCTCGTAGTCGTATTCCTGTGCATCACGTTTCAAAACGGTCAAAAGATGCTGCATGTCTTCGGGTAGATCGATTTCCCAGGACATCAGCTCGCCACTGGCCGGATGATACAGCTCCAGTTTTTTGGCATGCAGCGCCTGACGATGGAACGCTTTCAAGGCACGCTGCATGGCACCACTGGCTCCCTTGGGCATGCGAAAGCGACCACCGTAAAGCGGATCACCCACCAGTGGGTAGTTGATATGGGCCATGTGGACACGGATCTGGTGGGTGCGCCCGGTTTCCAGCTTGAGCCGGATGTGTGTATGCGCACGGAACTTTTCCAGCACTCGGTAGTGAGTGATCGCTTCCTTCCCAACCCCTACAACCGCCATCTTCTGGCGGTTTTTGGAATGGCGTCCCATTGGCTCCTCGACGCAGCCCCCACCTGTCATGACACCATTTACAACCGCTTCATATTCCCGTCCCATGCTGCGTTCCTGCAGCTGGACCACGATATCGGTCTGGGCAGCAATTGTCTTGGCCACGACCATGAGGCCTGTGGTTTCCTTATCCAGCCGGTGCACAATGCCGGCACGCGGTACCTGAGCAATATCCGGGCAGTGGTGCAGCAGGGCATTCATCAGTGTACCACTGGCATGACCGGCGCCGGGATGGACTACCAGCCCTGAAGGCTTGTTGATCACCATGATCGATTCATCTTCGTAGATGATGTCGAGGGGGATCACCTGTGCCTCGTGATGCTCGATGCGCTGCAGCTCGGTTTTGACCTCGATCCGTTCGCCACCATTAAGCTTGTCACGGGGCCGGAGCACCTTGCCGTCAACGGTTAGAGTTCCCTCCTTGATCCAGCCCTGCAGGCGGGAACGGGAATAATCCGGGAACAGCTGCGCGACCGCCTGATCCAGTCGCATTCCGAACATTTCGGTCGGTACCTGTGTTTCTAACTCTAACTGTTCTGACATCAATATGATTCTTAATCGGCGGATGTTTTGGCATGGGCTCCGGTTATGTTTAAATAGGCCGGATACTATCTGGCCAGTATAACCGAATCCGGCCAGTCACGCCGAATTCGGCTCCCAGCATCAGGAATGATCGATCATGCGACCCTTGAAAATCTTGGCTACTCTGGCGCTTTTCAGCCTGCTCTCCGCCTGCTCATGGTTTGGAGGCGACAAGGTAGCACCGGATGTACCGGAGCAGCAGCTCTATGACGAGGCACTCAGCGCTCTGGAAGCCGACAACTACGGCCTGGCGGTTGAAAAGCTGCAGCTGCTGGAAGCCCGCTATCCGTTTGGCCGTTACTCGGAGCAGGCTCAGCTGGAGTTGATCTACGCCTACTTCCGCAATTACGAACCGGAATCGGCCCGTGCCGCTGCCGACCGCTTCATTCGTCTGCACCCGAACCACGATAACATCGACTACGCCTACTACCTCAAGGGCCTGACCGCGTTCGAGGAAGACCGCTCCTTCTTCGAAAAATATCTGCCAATCGATGTGAGCCAGCGCGATCCCGGTGCCGCACTTGAGTCTTTCGAGAGCTTCTCGACCCTGCTCAACCGCTACCCGCAGAGCGAGTATGCACCGGATGCGCAAAAGCGCATGCAGTACCTGAAAAACCGTCTGGCTACCCACGAGATCCATGTGGCGTCCTACTACATGCGCCGTCAGGCTTGGGTGGCCGCAGCCAACCGTGGTCGTTATGTGGTCGAGAACCTGCAGGAAACTCCAGCCGTTCCCGATGCGCTGGCGATCATGGCCGAGGCCTATACCGAGCTGAACATGCATGACTTGGCCAAAAATGCATTGGAAGTGCTGCAGCTGAACTACCCGGAGTATCAGATACGCCCGTTCAAGCAGGACAGTGCGACCCTGATGCAAGCCGCCAGTTTTGGTCTGTTTGGTGGTGCCGAGCCGGCTGAACCGGCCCGCCCCACTCCGGCCGCTGATCGCCTACGGGCCGAAGCGCAGGATCGTGCAGACGCTGAAGAGCAAGCCAACAAGCGCTCGCTGTTCAGTCGCATGACCTTTGGTGTATTTGATGATGAGGATGCGGCCGAATAAGCCAAGGCTTCATCCTTACGCACATAAAAAGGCCGGCAAATTGCCGGCTTTTTTTGTTGCAGCGACAACCGGAATCAGATTCCGGCTTTCCAGCCTGACGTAATCGGATAACGCCGGTCGCGGCCAAAGCCGCGCTGGGTTACGCGTGGCCCGATCGGTGCCTGACGCCGCTTGTACTCGTTTATATCGACCAGACGCAGCACTCGGTTTACATCCTCTGCGGCAAAACCCTCGTCGATAATCGCCTGAGCGGAGTAATCACGCTCCACATACAGTTCAAGAATGCGGTCCAGTACATCGTAGTCCGGCAGGCTGTCCTGATCGGTCTGGTCAGGCGCCAGCTCGGCCGATGGCGGACGATCGATGACGCGCTGAGGTATCACCGGCGACAGCGTATTGCGATAGCGCGACAGCCGGTATACCAGCGTTTTGGGGATATCCTTGAGCACATCAAAGCCACCGGCCATATCGCCGTACAGGGTGGAATAGCCCACGGCCATTTCACTCTTGTTACCGGTGGTGAGCACCAGGTAGCCTTTCTTGTTGGAGATCGCCATCAGCAGCACACCCCGACAGCGGGCCTGCAGGTTCTCTTCGGTGGTATCCGGGTTCAGCCCCTCGAACTGGGGCGCCAGCTGCTGCATGAAGCTGTCGTACAAGGGCTCGATGGAGATCACATCGTACTGAATGCCCAGCGCCCGCGCTTCGGCTTCGGCATCCTCAAGGCTCATTGAGGAGGTATAGCGGAACGGCATCATCACCGCTTCTACCCGGTCGGCACCCAGCGCATCCACCGCCACCGCCACCGTCAGGGCCGAATCGATGCCGCCCGAGAGCCCCAGCACCACGCCGCGAAAACCGTTCTTGTTGATGTAATCACGCACGCCTTGCACCAGTACCTGATAGACCAGTGCATCACTGTCCGGCTCGGCCACGCCAGCCTGCTCCGGTTTCAGCACAGCCGTTGCCGGGTCGAAACTGCAGCTGTACAGCGCTTCTTCGCAATGTACCCCCTGAAACAGAATATCGCCCTGGGCCGAGGCCAGCATGGAGCCGCCATCGAACACCAGTTCATCCTGCCCGCCGGTCAGGTTCAGATACACCAGAGGGCAACCCAGTTGCTGCGCCCGCTGATTCAGCACATCGCGACGTTGTGCCGGTTTGCCGATATGGAAAGGGGATGCGTTGAGGCTCAATACCAACTCTGCACCCGCGGCCTTCAGCTGTTCAACCGGCCCGGTGTGCCAGATATCTTCACAGATGCTCAGGCCGATTTTGACGCCCTTGTGCTCGAACAGTCCGACTTCATCGCCCGCCGCAAAATAGCGCTTCTCGTCGAACACCTGAAAGTTGGGCAGGCACTGTTTGGCATACTCATGCAGCAGCTCACCGTCACGGATCACGCCGGCCATGTTGTAAAGCGCGCCCTCGCGATAGCGTGGGTAGCCCAGTACCAGCGTAACCCCAGATACGGCGGCAAGAATGCGCTGCAGCGCTTCCTGAACACGCAGCTCAAGGCTGGGGCGCAGCAGCAGGTCTTCAGGCGGATAACCGGTCAGGGCCAGTTCGGGGAACAGCACAAGATCAGCGTTCAGTTCATCTCGTGCCTTGAGGGCCGTATCGATGATACGGCCCGTATTGCCGGGGATATCTCCCACCAGCAGATTCAGCTGGGCCATGACGACCCGGATCGGTGTGCTCATCTCTCTCCTGCGACTGCTCAGAGTGCCTGTAAACGTCCAGCAGGAGAGTATGCCTCAGGATTGATGACGGGTGAACGCTCAAGCAGCAGATCGGACAACAGGCGCGTGGACGCTGGCGCCAAAACCAGCCCGTTGCGGTAGTGTCCGGTATTCAGGTGCAGCCCCTTCCAGCCGGGAACGGCACCGATAAAGGGAATACCGTCAGGAGAGCCTGGACGCAGGCCGGCCCAGTGATGCTCGACTTCATATGCAGCCAGCTCGGGCACAATGCGGGTGGCGGTATCAAACAGGGAATGGCCAGCCTCTTCCGTGGTCTGCTTGTCAAAGCCCACATGCTCCAGTGTGCTGCCCACCAGTACACGGCCATCGTTGCGCGGAATAACGTAACGTCCCTCCAGCATCACCACGCGATTGACCAGCCCAACAGGGGCTCTGAACACCATCATCTGCCCGCGCACCGGCTCGACCGGCAGCTTCAGCCCCAATGATGCCAGCAGCTCACCGCTCCAGGCCCCACCGGCCAGAATCACCTCATCGGCTTGATGCTGGCCACGAGCCGTTTTCACGCCGGTCACTCGCTCACCGAAGGTGGTAAAGCCCACAATCTCGGTATCTTCATACAGGGTGATATTGGGGTGCTTTTGTACGCTTTCGCGCAAAGCGCGACCAAGGCGCGGGTTGCGGATACTGGCGACTTCCGGCATCCAGATGCCGGACTCGAAGCCTGCTGCCAGATTGGGTTCGGTTTCGTAGATGAATGGGGCTTCAACGCGAGTCAGGGGGCGGTGATAGCGCCGCGCCCAGTCCAATGCTCGCTGCTCCTGTTCCGGGTCCACATTGACCATCAGCATCCCTTTCTGGCGCAGTTCAGGGTCGCAGCCAGTTTCTGAGTACAGGTCTTCAGCCAGATGCACATAGCTGCTCTGAGACCACAGCGCCAGCGCTGTCACTTCATCGCTGTAACGCCAGGGGTACAGCGGCGATACAATGCCGCCCCCCGCCCAGGACGCTTCACGGGCACATTGGCCGCGTTCAATCAGTTTTACCTTGGCACCGGCCTGCGCAAGCAGACGGGCAGTCATCAGGCCAATAACACCAGCACCGGCTATCAGAAAATCGGACATGGAACGACGCTCCCTTGTTACGTTTTGTGGTCAGGCTCCCTCCCGGTGGAGCCCATTTTCGCTTCAGGGGTTGATCACCTCAGTACGCACACGGCCCAGTAAAGAGACCACCACCCGGTGCTCGATGGCCGTGCCCTCTGCCTGCAGGGAAAATGTGCCATTGGAGCCACCCAGAGCTGTACCGTCCGGTTGATAGATCAGAGAATCACCCCGATTCCAGATTATGTTCACAGCTGTGTGAAAGTTTGCAACGTAAAACACTGTTTCCCCTGCGCCAACCCTGCGATCCTGATCCAGATCAACGAACAGCAGGGCCCCTTGCCACTGCCGCTGACCGGCGCGACCGGTTCCGGCACATTGAGCACCATCCAGTGTACGACAGACTGTTACCCGGCGATTGCGTGTGAGCGCTTCCGAGCGGGCACTGGCCAGCAACGAGCGAATTTCGGTTTGAGTCGATGCTAGCCGGCTGGAAGCCAGCAGGGAGTGAAAGCCGCCAGGGCCAATTGCAATCAGAATACCCAGTATGGCAATGGCCAACAGGCATTCGATCAGCGTAAGCCCCCGCTGGGAGGCCGGGGCAATATGGGTATGATCATCCATGATCCTGTCTCTTGCTGTACTTACCTTGTGCAGGCCGTTCTCGTCCTGAGTCGGGCCTTTACAGACTGAACAGTCTGTCGGCGGGTGTCAAGCGGCCTCGACCGCCTCCACCTGCACTTCAAAGATAAGCGTCTTGCCGGCCAGTGGATGGTTAAAGTCCACCGTGACCTTGTCATCATTGAACTCGGTCACCATGCCCGGCAGCTCACCGCCCGGCTCCTGAAATGATACGACCAGGCCCGGCTCCAGCTCCATATCCTTGAACTGGCTGCGCGGCAGTATCTGGATATTGGAAGGGTTATGCATGCCGAAGCCACGCTCGGGGGCGATGGTCAATTCTGTGTGCTCGCCAGCCTTGAGGCCGAGCATCGCCTGCTCAAATCCTTCCGGGATATTGCCGTCGCCGAAGGTGAAGCTGGCGGGCTGAGCATCGAAGTTGCTGTCGATGATCTGTCCGTCCTGCAGTTTAATTGCAAAATGCAGACTGACCCGAGTACCGGGACCGATTGCAACGTCTGTCATTTCTGTTCCTCAACAGTTGTGTCGTTACGGCTGAACAGCATATCGACCAGCAACGCGAGGGTGCCCAGCGTGATGGCCGTGTCAGCGATATTAAAGGCCGGGAAGTAATAGCCTTCCCAGTGCAGCGATATGAAATCCACCACATGACCATGCACTGTACGATCATAAAGGTTGCCCAGAGCACCGCCCAGCACCAGCGCCAGTCCCACGCCCAACAGGTAATGTGACCGGGGGGTACGGTACATCCAGTGCAGCAGGAAGGCACTCATGCCCATAGCGATGGCCACGAACAGCCAGCGCTGCCAGCCACCGGCACCGGCCAGAAAGCTGAACGCGGCACCGGTGTTATAGAGCAGCGTCAGATCAAACACCGGCAACAGCGGGACCGGGTTGGCATAGGTCAGCAGGCTGTCGGCCAGATACTTGCTGCCCAGATCAAGCACGATCACCAGCAGGCTGAGCCAAAGCCAGCGCAACGCACTGGCTCCTGTTTTAAGAGTCTTGGTCATCAGGCAAAATGGCGGGTTTCGCCCTCACCTTCAACGTTGCTGACGCAGCGACCGCACAGCTCATCATGGCCGGCATGGCTGCCCACATCTGCGCGGTGGTGCCAGCAGCGGCCGCACTTAGCATGACCAGAAGCCGCCACAGCCACCTTGAGGCCGTTCACATCCGTGGCCCGGGCATCACCGGCTTCGCTAAGCGGCTTCAGCGTGGCCTCGGAGGTGATCAGGACAAAGCGCAGCTCATCGCCCAGACGCTCCAGATCGGCCCGCAGATTGTCATCCACATACAGGATCGCCTCTGCCGCCAGTGAAGCCTTCACCAGCTTTTCGTTACGGGCATCTTCTAGGCACTTGTTGACGGCGTCTTTCACCGCCATCACTCGCTGCCAGAACTCGCGACCGAAGGCATCGTCCTCAGCCAGCTCGAACAGTTCTTCATACCAGGTGGTCAGCAGAATCGAATCCTTGTGCTCGCCCGGCAGCGCTTCATAGATCTCTTCAGCCGTGAAGCTAAGGATCGGCGCAATCCAGCGCACCAGCGCCTGGGCGATATGGAACAGCGCGGTCTGACAGGAACGACGCGCCAGCGAGTCCGGCTGGGTGGTGTACTGGCGGTCCTTGATAATATCAAGATAGAACCCGCCCAGTTCCTGCACGCAGAAGTGGTGCACCTGCTGGTACACATCGAGGAAACGATAGCTGTCGTAGGCCGCAATTACCTTCTGCTGCAGACGCGCCGTGGCGTCTACGGCCCAACGGTCGAGTGCCAGCATGTCAGCAGCATCCACACTGTGGGTGGCCGGGTCGAAACCGTTCAGGTTGGCCAGCAGGAAGCGAGCGGTGTTACGAATACGACGGTAGGAATCAGCTGTGCGCTGCAGAATCTGCTTGGACACGGCCATTTCACCGGAGTAATCGGTCGAGGCGACCCAGAGGCGCAGGATATCGGCACCGAGGGTATCGGTGACTTCCTGTGGCGCGATCACGTTACCAAGCGACTTGGACATTTTGTAGCCCTTTTCGTCGACGGTGAAACCGTGGGTCAGCACCTGCTTGTAGGGCGCGCAGCCGTTGATGGCGATGGAGGTTTTCAGCGATGACTGGAACCAGCCACGGTGCTGGTCAGAACCTTCCAGATACATGTCGGCCGGGAAACTGAGGCCTTCGCGCTCGCGCAGGACCGCATGGTGGGTCACACCGGAGTCGAACCAGACATCCAGAGTATCGGTGACCTTGTCGTAGTCGGCCGCTTCATCGCCCAGCAGTTGAGTCGCGTCCAGCTCAAACCAGGCATCGATGCCGCCCTGTTCGATCTTCTGCGCGACCTGCTCGATCAGTTCAGCGGTGCGCGGGTGCAGCTCGCCGGTCTGCTTGTGGGTAAAGACGGTGATCGGCACACCCCAGGTACGCTGGCGCGAAACACACCAGTCCGGGCTCTGCTCAACCATGGATTCAATGCGGTTCTGGCCCCACTCGGGGAACCACTGCACGCCCTTGATCGCATCCAGCGCCTGCGCCTTCAGCTGCTTCGCCTCCATGGAGACAAACCACTGCGGTGTGGCACGGTAGATCAGCGGCGTTTTGGTGCGCCAGCAGTGCGGGTAGCTGTGCTGGAAACGCTTCAGATGCACCAGAGTACCCTCACGCTCCAGTGCCTCGCACACCGGGCCATCTGCCTTGTAGACATGAACACCGGCAAATTCGCCGGCCGCGTCGGTGTAGGTACCGTCGGCCTGCACCAGGTTCAGTGTGCCCAGACCGTAGGCCTGACCGACCACAAAGTCTTCCATGCCGTGATCAGGCGCGGTGTGAACGGCACCGGTACCGGCATCGGTGGTGACGTGATCACCGAGGATCACCGGCACCTGACGGTCATAGACCGGATGCTTGAGCTGCAGCAACTCCAGCGCTGCGCCGTTGCAGGTCGCCAGCACTTCAAACTTGTCCACACCCCAGCGCGCCATGATGTCATCCACCATTTCGGCAGCCAGGACCATGCGATCCACACCCTGCTCGGTGTGCGCTTCCACCAGCGCATAATCCAGAGCACCGTTGATCGACACCGCCTGGTTGGCGGGAATGGTCCAGGGCGTGGTGGTCCAGATCACCACCGATACCGGCGCCTCACCGGCAGTGGCGCCGAACAGTGCCAGCACCTTGTTCTGATCGATGAAGGTAAAACGCACATCGATGGCGGTGGAGGTCTTGTCCTGATATTCCACTTCGGCTTCAGCCAGTGCGGACTGACCGACCACACTCCAGTAGACCGGCTTGTAGCCCTTCACCAGATGGCCGTTGTCGATGATCTTGCCCAGCGCGCGCACGATGTTGGCTTCAGTGTCGAAGTTCATCGTCAGGTAGGGGTTGTCCCAGTCGCCCAGTACGCCCAGACGGATGAAGTCCGCTTTCTGCCCGGCGACCTGCTCGGCGGCGTACTCGCGACACTTCTGACGGAATTCACGGTAGGGCACCTTGTCACCGGCCTTGCCGATCAAGGTTTCGACCTTGTGCTCGATCGGCAGCCCGTGACAGTCCCAGCCCGGCACGTAGGGGGCGTCAAAGCCGCTCAGGGTCCTGGACTTGATGATCATGTCCTTGATCACCTTGTTGACCGCATGACCGATATGAATATTACCGTTGGCGTAGGGAGGACCATCGTGGAGGATAAATGTCTTGCGTCCCTTGCCCTCTTCACGCAACTGACGATACAGGTCGATTTCATCCCAGCGCGCCAGACGAGCCGGTTCACGCTGCGGCAGGTTGCCGCGCATCGGGAATGCCGTTTCCGGCAGGTTGAGTGTCGCTTTGTAATCGGTCATAACAGGTCGCTTCCAGAGGTAAGGTCAGTCTCGGCCCGCCTGGGCAAACCAGGCGCGGACATGTTCAATATCGGCTTCTATCTGTGTCTTGAGCGCGTCCAGGCCATCAAAGGCCTGTTCGGGGCGAATGAAGTTCAGAAACTCCACCCGCATCAGGCTGCCATACAACTCAGCCCCTGTGTAGTCGAGCAGGTGCGCTTCCAGCACTGGCAGGCGGCCATGCACGGTGGGACGCAACCCCACATTACAGACGGCAGGCAAACACTGGCCATCAAAATGGGCCCAGGCTGCAAACACCCCTCGCAACGGACAGGGGTAACGGTGCATGCGCACGTTCGCGGTTGGCACACCCAATTGCCGCCCCAGTTTCTGGCCATGCATCACTCGGCCGGTGACGGCGTAACGCCAACCCAGCAGTTGCTCGGCCAGCTCAAAATCATTCCGCATCAGTGCATTGCGAACACGCGTGCTGCTGACACGCTCGCCCAGCAACGTGAAGGTGTGCGTGCCCTCAACCGTGAAACCGTGACGCTCGCCGGCTTCGCACAGCATGTGATAGTCGCCGCGGCGGTCACAGCCAAAACGGAAGTCATCCCCAACCACGAAATGCTCTACCGCCAACCCCTTCAACAGTAGTTCATTGATGAAAGCTTCCGCCGACATCTGTCGCAGGCGTGCATTGAAGCTGAGGCAGACCACCCGGTCTACACCCTCGGCCGCCAAAAGACGTACCTTTTCATCAAAACGGGTCAGACGGGGCGGCACGCTGTCACCGCCAAAGAATTCGCGCGGCTGGGGTTCGAAAATGATAACGACACTAGGCAGCCCAAGCGCAGCCGCCTTTGCCTTGACCTGCGCCAGCACCTTGCGATGGCCCAGGTGAACACCATCGAAGTTGCCGATTGTTGCCACGCAGCCACGGTGGCGATCACGCAGATTGTGTAAGCCTCGTATCAGTTCCATGCAGTTGCCGAGCCAGCGCCAGAATTTCGGACTGCGAAGTATATCGTACTCTGAACCCGGCGAGTACCGCTCAGAAAGTGTTCAACCGCGCAGATGGCGTAACCTGAGACCGGTCACCAGCAGCATCAGGAGATACGCCCCCGCTCCGGCCAGCACCAGCACTGTCATCCACTGCACTCGCAGCCATACACCTGCCTCAAGCCAGTTCCCGGCCAGCCAATTCATGATCAGCAACAACACAGCCACCAGCATGATGGAAGCGCTGACCAGCCGGAACAGCATCATGGCCCAGCCCGGTTGCCAGCGGAACACGCCTTCCTTGATCAGCCCATGCAGCAGCCAGCCCGCATTCATGAAGGCAGAAATAGATGTCGCCAGCGCCAGCCCCACATGGTCGAGCGGCCAGATTAGAATCAAGTTGAGCACCATATTGGCAGCCATCGCCTTGACGGCGATTTTGACCGGGGTGCGGGTATTCTGACGAGCAAAATAGCCCGGTGCCAGCACCTTGATCAGCATGAACGCCAGCAGACCGAAAGCATAGGCGCGCAGGCTCATGGCGGCCATCTGCACATCCCGATCGGTCATTTCACCGTAATGGAACAGGGTAGCGATCAGCGGCTCGGCCAGCACCGCCAACGCCAGCGCAGCGGGCAGACCGATCAGCAGAATCATGCGGATCGCCCAGTCGAGGGTATGGGCAAAACGTTCCGGACTCTTTTCGGCATGAATGCGGGACAGGCTGGGCAGAATCACGGTAGCGATAGCGATGCCGAACACCCCCAGCGGCAGCTCCGACAGCCGGTCGGAGTAGTACAGCCAGGACACACTGCCGGTCTGCAGGAAAGAGGCCAGCACGGTATCCAGCAGCAGATTGATTTGCGCCACCGAGACGCCGAACAGTGCCGGCAGCATCAGCTTAAGAATTCGGCGCACCCCCTCATCCTTGAAATCAGCCTTCGGAAGCGGCAACAGCCGCAGCCGCGCCAGGAACGGCAACTGGAACAGCAGCTGTACACCGCCAGCCATCAGCACTCCCCAGGCGAGCGCCATGATGGGGGGTTCGAACCAGGGGCTGAGCCAAACCGCCGAACCGATCAGGCAAAGATTCAGCAGCACCGGGGTAAAGGCCGGAATGGCGAAGCGCTCGTAGCTGTTCAAAATGGCGCCGCAAAAAGCAGTCAGAGAGATCAGCAACAGATAGGGAAAGGTGATTCTGAGCATGTCGGCGGCAAGCTCAAACTTTTCGCCACCGGCCATGTAAAAACCCGGCGCAAAAACAGCAGCCAGCACAGGCGCTCCTATCACCGCAATTACCGTGACCAGCACCAGCACCGAACCCAGCGCCCCGGCAACGCGATCAACAAGCTGTTTGACCGCGGCAAGATCTCGCTGGCTGCGATACTCGGACAGCACCGGCACAAAGGCCTGGGAGAAAGCGCCCTCGGCAAACAGACGGCGGAGGAAGTTGGGTATCTTGAATGCGACAAAGAAGGCATCGGCACTGCCACTGGCACCAAAGTAATTGGCAATCACCACATCACGCACCAGGCCAAGCACTCGCGACATCATGGTCATGATGCCCACAACGCCACTGGAGCGCAGTAGCCCGACACCGCCCCGTTTCGCCTTGTCTGTCACACTGACCCCTTTATTGAAATGCAAAAAATGTGCGCCGATCATATCCCCCTTTGCTAGACAGACAAAGTGGATTCAAGACGACGCGCGTAAAGGTTGACATCGACCGGCCGGACATGAATAATGTCGCGTCTAATTTTCGGCACTCGCATCGTCGTAATCTGATCAACCCAATTATCAAAGGAGCCGGACCGTGGCTAATTCCGCAGGATCCAAAAAACGCGCTCGCCAGGCGGAGAAGCGTCGTCAACACAACGCTAGCCTGCGCTCCATGGCGCGCACGTACATGAAAAAAGTAATCGCTGCCATCGACGGCGGTGACAAGGCTGCTGCTGAAGCAGCGTTCAAGGTCGCTCAGCCGATCATGGACAGCTCTGTAACCAAAGGCATCTTCCACAAGAACAAGATCGCCCGTACCAAGAGCCGCCTGACCGCTCGCATCAAGGCAATGGCATAAGCCACTACCTTGTCAGCATAAAAAAAACCGGCAATTGCCGGTTTTTTTGTGCCTGTCATTCAGCTGCTGTAATAACGCCGCGAGGTGCCGACTTCAGGCCAGCACCAGGTTGTCGCGGTGCACCAGCTCTTCCTCGCCCATGAAGCCCAGCAATGACTCGATTTCGCGACTGGGACGACCGATAATTCGACGCGCATCCTCTACGCCGTAGTTTGCCAGCCCGCGTGCAACCACACGCCCCTGCTCATCCATCATCATCACCATCTCGCCACGCGAAAAATCACCGCTGACCGAGCGCACTCCAGCAGGGAGGAGACTCTTGCCCCGTTCCGCCAGCGCCGTCACGGCACCAGCATCCAGCACCAGCGTACCGCGCGCCTGCAGGTGCCCGGCAATCCACTGCTTGCGTGCTGCCATGGGCTCTCGCTCAGGCAGCAGCAAAGTACCGATCAGCTCACCGCGATGGAGCCGCAGCAGCACATCCGGCTCGCGCCCACTGGCAATCAGCGTCAGCGCACCGGAACGCGCTGCCAGCTTGGCAGCGCGTACCTTAGTCGCCATGCCTCCACGTCCAAGCCGACCACCATCACCGGCCATGGCGACCAGTCGCTCATCCTCCGCCATCGCTTCATTGATCAGCTCGGCATCGGGATTGCTGCGCGGATCAGCGGTATACAGTCCCTGCTGATCAGTCAGCAGTACCAGCACATCCGCTTCAACCGCATTGGCCACCAATGCCCCCAGCGTATCGTTATCACCGAAGCGAATCTCACTGGTGACAACGGTATCGTTTTCGTTGACCACTGCAACCACACCCAGCTCGATCAGGGTACGCAGCGTGGAGCGAGCATTGAGATAGCGTTTGCGATTGGACAGATCATCGTGGGTCAGCAATATCTGAGCCGTGTGCATGCCGTGACGGCGGAAATTGGTTTCATAGGCCTGCACCAACCCCATCTGACCGACAGCCGCTGCCGCTTGAAGGCGGTAAATCTCGCGCGGACGCCCAGCCCAGCCCAGCCGGGTCATTCCCTCAGCCACTGAGCCGGAAGACACCAGCACCACCTCGACACCACTGCGCGTCAGCTCAACCAGCTGGTCCACCCAGTGTGCAATGGCGACCTGATCCAGCCCCTGACCGTCATTGGTCAGCAGCGCACTGCCAATCTTGACCACCCAGCGCCCGCGCTGGGTCAGACCATTACGTCCCGCTGTCACCTTATACCTTCTCCGTCAGGGTACATACTCCACTTCGACATCGTAATCATCATCGTCGAAGTCATCATCATCGAGGCCATCATCCGCCATGCGGCGAGCGCGTTGCTCCATTCGCAGACGCTGCAGATTCTCACGCGCCTCTTCATCAATCAGTGCACGCGTATGCCTCTCCTGCTCGAGCAGTTCCGGGTCTTCCGCGATGGCCGCCGCACGCGCGTCCAGGAAGTCCTGCAGATCATGCACCAGCGGCGTCAGCCCCAGCTTGTTCAACGCCGAGATACGATACACCGGACCTTCCCAGCCCAATGCGTCGATTACGGCCTGACAGGCTGCATCCTGCTCCTCTTTAGGCAGCATATCCAGCTTGTTCAGTACCAGCCAGCGCGGCTGCTGTGCCAGCGTCTGGCTGAACTTTTCAAGTTCGTTCACCGCGGTCACCGCCGCCTGCGCGGGCGTAGTTTCATCCCAGGGCGCCATATCCACCAGATGCAGCAGCACCCGGTTGCGCGCCAGATGCTTGAGGAAGCGAATCCCCAGCCCCGCACCCTCGGCCGCACCTTCGATGATGCCCGGAATATCGGCCACCACGAAGCTGCGATGCGCTTCGGTGCGCACCACGCCAAGGTTGGGCACCAGCGTGGTGAACGGGTAATCCGCCACTTTCGGCTTGGCTGCCGAGATGGAGCGAATAAGGGTGGACTTGCCCGCATTGGGCAGACCCAGCAACCCCACATCCGCCAACACCTTCAGCTCCAGCCGCAGATTGCGCAATTCGCCTTCACTGCCCTTGGTGGTCTGGCGTGGTGCGCGGTTGACACTGCTCTTGAAGCGCGTGTTACCCAAGCCATGAAAACCGCCCTGAGCAATCTTGTCCTGCTGACCGATACGGGTTAGATCCGCCAACACCTCTCCGGTATCGACATCCACTATTGTTGTACCCACAGGCACCTTCAGGATGAGATCTTCCCCCTTGGAGCCGGTGCAGTTGCGCCCGCTGCCGGATTCACCGTTCTGCGCCTTGAATCGGCGGGTAAAGCGATAATCGATCAGCGTATTGAGCGATTCATCCGCCTCAACCCAGATCGAGCCACCATCACCGCCATCTCCGCCATCAGGCCCGCCCTTTGGAATGAATTTCTCACGCCGGAAGCTCAGACAGCCGTTACCACCCTTGCCAGCTTCCACTGTGATGGTCGCTTCATCTACAAATTTCATCATTACCTCCAACTTTCATTCATCCCGGGACCAGAGGAGCACACCCCTCAATCCGGGCGGGACAGCCGGACACTTGCGCACGGCTGCCTGCAAACGAAAAAAGCCCCGCCTGGGCGGAGCTTTTCGATGCGAGTATCAGATCACTGCTCAGGCAGGAACGACGCTCACATATTTACGGTTGTTCGGACCCTTGACCTCGAACTTGACCACGCCATTTGCAGTTGCAAACAGGGTGTGATCCTTGCCCAGACCAACGTTGGTGCCGGCGTGGAACTTGGTGCCTCGCTGACGGATCAGAATGTTACCCGCGATAACGGCCTGACCACCGAAACGCTTTACGCCCAGACGCTTTGATTGTGAGTCGCGGCCGTTACGCGTTGAACCACCAGCCTTCTTATGAGCCATTATTCAATCTCCTAATTCGGTTGATCAGCCACTGATGCCAGTGATTTTAACTTCTGTAAACCACTGACGGTGACCCTGACGCTTCATGTGATGCTTGCGGCGACGGAACTTGATGATGGTGACCTTGTCACCACGGCCGTGAGCTACAACTTCTGCAGCCACTTTGGCACCTTCAACAACCGGAGCACCGACCTTAACGTCGTCGCCGTTACCGACCAGCAAAACGCGGTCGAACTCAACGCTGGAACCTGCTTCAGCAGTCAGTTTTTCCAGCTTCAGTGTCTGTCCTTCCTGCACACGGTACTGTTTACCGCCGCTTACGATTACTGCAAACATGCTTTTCTCCAAGTATTAACCTGCCCGGCTACTGGAAACGAAACCTACTTCTAATGGCCGAAGTCTGAAGACTTCTGGACACCCTATGGTAGGGAGCGATCGTGGACAGGTTTAAGGCGCGCAATTTTACCCGAGTCCCTCGCCACAGGCAAGCGCAATCCTTGCCAAATCCCCCGCCCCGACGCCCGTCTCCCAGCCCGGCTTGACACCCTTCTCCCAGCCCCCTAGCATGCGGCGGGTGTTCAGTCCACATACAGAACCCCGCCCATGCAGCCACACCAGCTTAATCCGACCATAGAGCCGCAGTTCGATGCGGTAACCGATTATATTCTCAACCACCTTGGGTCGACTGTGCCCCTGGTCGAGAAAATCGGTCACTATATTGTCGCCGGCGGCGGCAAGCGACTGCGCCCGCTGTTGGTGCTGCTCAGCGCCAACGCTTGCGGCTACAGGGGAGAGCAACATATCCCGCTGGCCGCCGTAATCGAGTTCATTCATACCGCTACCCTGCTGCACGACGATGTTGTGGATAACTCAGAGCTGCGCCGTGGCAATGCAACCGCCAATGCCAAATGGGGCAATGCCCCCAGCGTACTGGTGGGTGATTTTCTCTATTCCCGTGCCTTCCAGATCATGGTCGAGATAAACCGCATGGAGATCATGCAGGTGATCTCCAATGCAACTACCGTAATCGCCGAAGGTGAAGTGTTACAGCTGCTGAATCAGCGCAACCCGGACACCTCCGAAGAGTCCTACATGCAGGTCATTCTCGGCAAAACGGCGATGCTGTTTGAAGCTGCTACCGAAGTTGGCGCCATTCTGGCCGATGCCAGCGCAGAGGAGCGAGAAGCACTGCGCCTGTACGGTCGCCACCTGGGTATCGCCTTCCAGCTGGTGGACGACCTGATGGACTATCTGTCTGACAGCGCCACCATGGGCAAGAATGTCGGTGATGACCTGGCCGAGGGCAAGGCCACCCTGCCACTGATCCATGCCATGCGAGTCGGCAGCGAGACTGAGCGCAAACTTATTCGTGGCGCCATTCGCGAAGGCGGTCTGGACGATCTGCAACCGGTACTGGATATCGTGCAGCGCACAGGGTCAATCGACTACACCCGCCAGCAGGCCGAAGCCGAAGTCAGTCGCGCCATTACCGCGCTGGAAGCACTGCCGGCCAGTTCTTTCCGTGAGACACTGACCACCCTGGCACAAATGGCAACCCGCCGCACCAGCTGATTCCACAGCACGCTGCAGCTCGACCGCGGCGTGCAACTTGAGCCTTTGCAGCCGCTAAAATCCCCCATCTGATCCGATATCGATCAAATAAGGGCACACAGGCCGTGCCTGCAGGCAGTCAAATCGGTATAATCGGGCAAATTTTATGAAATGCCTTGGATATACGGTTTCCTATGACTAGACCCTCCTCCTTTGAACGTGAAGAGCTGCTCAAGTGCGGCCATGGCGAGATGTTCGGCCCAGGCAATGCCCAGCTGCCGGTCGGCAACATGCTGATGCTGGACCGCATCATCGAGATCAACACCGATGGTGGTCAGTACGGCAAGGGTGAGATCATCGCCGAACTCGATATCCGCCCAGACCTTTGGTTCTTTGACTGCCACTTCCCGGGAGACCCTGTCATGCCGGGCTGTCTCGGTCTTGATGCCATGTGGCAGCTGGTAGGCTTTTTCCTCGGCTGGCGCGGCAATGAAGGACGCGGGCGCGCACTGGGCTCAGGTGAAGTCAAGTTCACCGGTCAGGTGCTTCCCACTGCCAGCAAGGTGACCTATCACATCGAGCTCAAGCGTGTCATCGAGCGCAAGCTGGTTATGGGTATAGCCGATGGTTCACTGTCTGTTGACGGCCGTACCATCTATACTGCCACGGACCTGCGTGTCGGCCTGTTCAAGCAGACAGATAACTTCTGAGCCTGAACTTCGACCCGTTAACCTTGCCATATAATAAGACAGTATATTTCTGAACGATTGAAGAGAGGCTACACATGCGACGCGTCGTTGTGACCGGTATGGGGATCGTTTCCTGCCTGGGAAATGATCTGGAAACAGTTCTGGACTCACTGAAGCAGGGGCGCTCCGGCATCAAGTTTCAGCCGGAGTACAAGGAGCTTGGCTTCCGCAGTCAGGTTGCGGGCAGCATCGATATTGACCTGGACAGCCTGATTGATCGCAAGCTGCGTCGATTCATGGGCAATGCTGCGGCTTATGCCTACCTGGCCCTGAAGCAGGCGATTGAAGATTCCGGCCTGAGCGAAGACCAGATCTCCAATGTCCGTACCGGCCTGATCGCCGGCTCAGGCGGTGCATCTTCCGCCGATATCGTTGAAACCGCTGATATTCTGCGTGAAAAAGGTGTCCGCCGCGTAGGCCCCTACCGCGTTACCCGCACCATGGGCTCCACCGTCTCCGCCTGTCTGGCAACTCCGTTCAAGATCAAGGGTGTCAACTACTCGATCACCTCAGCCTGCGCGACCAGTGCACACTGCATCGGTAACGCCATGGAGCAGATCCAGCTCGGCAAGCAGGACGTTGTTTTTGCCGGTGGTGGTGAAGAGCTGCACTGGTCGCTGAGCGTCATGTTTGACGCCATGGGCGCGCTGTCCAGCAAGTACAACGATACTCCGGAAAAAGCGTCTCGTGCCTATGACGCCAATCGCGACGGTTTCGTGATCGCAGGTGGTGCCGGCATGCTGGTGCTCGAAGAACTGGAGCACGCCAAAGCTCGTGGCGCCAAGATTTACGCTGAGCTGACTGGCTACGGCGCTACTTCCGACGGCTACGACATGGTTGCACCGTCCGGTGAAGGTGCCATTCGCTGCATGCAGCAGGCGATGGCAACCGTAGATGGCCCCATCGACTACATCAACTCCCACGGCACCTCCACTCCGGCCGGTGACATTCAGGAGCTGAAGGCGATGAAGCAGACCTTCGGTGACAAGATGCCGCCGGTCAGCTCCACCAAGTCACTCACCGGTCACTCACTGGGCGCCACTGGTGCACAGGAAGCGATCTACTCGATCCTGATGCAGCAGAACAACTTCATCTGTGCGTCGGCCAACATCGAAGAACTGGATCCGGAAGCGGCCGGCATGCCGGTTGTCACTGAACTCAAGGACAACATCGAGCTCAAGCGCGTCATGTCCAACAGCTTCGGCTTCGGCGGCACCAACTCCACTTTGGTGTTCGAGAAATACGAAGGCTGATATTGCGGCCAGCCCCGTTGGCTGGCCCATAAAAAAGCCGCTCATAATGGAGCGGCTTTTTTATGGCTCGAACTCAACCTTAGCTTACTCCAGGCTGCCCTGCTCTCGCATGGTCTGCTCCAGCCAGCCTGCCACTTCAGCATGCACTTCATCCACACTGCGCCCTTCCGTCTGGATCGCGGGACCTACACTGACCTGCACGGTACCGGGATACTTGACGAACGAGTTGCCGGGCCAGTAAAGACCCGCATTATGCGCCACCGGTACAATCGGTACACCGCGACTCACGGCCAGCATCGCACCGCCCTTGTTCAGCTTGCCCATCTGCCCCACCGGTACACGCGTACCCTGCGGGAAAATCAGCAATGGAATACCGCTGTCCAGCCGCTGCTGCCCCTGCTCCAGCAGCTGTTTCAGCGCACCGCGCCGCTTGCTGCGATCAAGCGCGATCGGACGCAACAGCGCCAGTGCCCAGCCGAACAGCGGGATTCGTAGCAGCTCGCGCTTGAGCACCACGGCCTGAGGCCGAATGAGTGTCTGGAAGTACAGCGTCTCCCACTCGCTCTGATGGTTGGCCACAACCACATACGCACCCTCTTTTGGAAGATGCTCACGCCCCTTCAGTTCAACTCCCAAACCACAGCAGATGCGCAACCAGTCGATATAGAAGTAATTGATCAGGGTCAGAAACTTGAACCGGGCCCGAAACGGCAGCAATGGGCCAATCAGCAAACAGGGAATCGCAAACAGCATGGTCAACGGGTAAAAGCCAACCGCATAGAGCAGGCCGCGCAGATACAGCCACATGCTGCCAGAGCGTTGAGCAGGCATCAGCTCTCCCCCTGGCTGGCATTGTGATGATTGATGACCGGGTTGGCGTACATCTGACGCAGGAACGGCCGCTCCTCATCGCTCACACTTTCAAGGCGTGCGTCAAAGGCCTGCTGCTGCTCGACACTGACCGCCTCGCCGGCAGCAGCAAGATTGCTTGGGTGCAGCCGGTAATTGAGGTGGATTTGACGATCGATTTCAGCGGCAATCTGCTCAGGGGTTTCAAACTCACCGCTCAGCGGAGTACCAAAAGCGATGTGAACCTCCCCCTTGTCGCCGGTAATGCCTCGGACAATACTGCTGATATCCTCGTATTCAGATTTCTCGTATGCACCGTGCAGCGCAACAGCGGCCAGCTCACGAGCCTTGAGCGCATCACAGGGGTCAAGCTCATAGGCAATGGATACCGGTACAATGTTGAGCCGCCCCACCATCTCGCCCAGGCTGCGCTGCTTACGGTGCGACATGTAGAACATTTTCATCAATGCCGGATCTGTACGGTCATTGCCATCTTTCGCCCGCCCCTCGCGCTGCGCAATCCAGATTGAGTGGCCATTGCTGATGCTGTGATCGATGTAGGAAGAGAGTTGAGTCAGCGCCGACATCATCTCTCGCCCCTTGGCAGAGCGATTAACGATGAAGCTTTTATTAAGCCGCATCAAGTCCGACACATAGGGTTTGCGCAACAGGTTATCACCGATTGCAATGCGCACCGTCGACATGCCAGCCTTATAGCGAACCCAGTTCACAAACGCCGGGTCCATGGCGATATCACGGTGATTGGATACGAACAGGTAAGCTTCGTTGGGGTCCAAACGCTCAATACCCGAGCAGCTAACCCGCGTTGTGGTGCGTCCGATCATTTTCTGCATGTAATCGGCCACCAACTGCTGGAAGCCATCTATGCTTTCGATCTCGCCAACTCGGGCTGCCACAGCAATGCGCACCAGCGGACGCAGCAACCAGCCCAGCGGGCCGGAAGCCTTGGGAAACTGGTAGCGTGTCAGGGCCGAGATACATTCGTCGTCGCGCACCAGCCGCTGAAGTACCGCCTCGACTTCATCATCCCGGTAGGGGCGGATGGACTGATAGGGATCCGGTGTCAGAGTCTGAGCATTCATTCGCGTATATCACGCCTCTAGCGGCTGCTGAAAAGGTGCACATTTTACCCTGTTACTGCCCGTTTTACAGTGCAGCGGAAGGTAAAACATTACCCTGTAGGCAAAGGCGAATTTCAAATCAGACATGCCGCAGGTATAGTGAAGCCCATCCAACACCCACCCGCCTGCAATAGTTGAGGAAACCGGCATTGAATACCTACCTGATGCTAAAACATGCACACCTGACCATGGTCGGACTGAGTATCATCCTGTTCATGTTGCGCGCAGCACTGATGCTGGTTTGGCCAAAGGCGCTCAATGCTCGCTGGCTCAAGATTTTCCCCCATGTGATCGATACGTTGCTGCTGGTCAGTGCGATCGGCCTGATGCTGGTGCTGTCGCAATACCCGCTCACCCATCACTGGCTCACAGCCAAGATACTGGGCCTGGTCGGATATATTGGTTTTGGAACGGTTGCGCTGAAGCGTGGCAAAACAATGAAAACACGCCTGCTGGCTCTGGTCGCGGCACTGTTGTGTCTGGGGTATATTCTGGCAGTGGCTTTGACGCGTTCTGCCAGCCTTGGGCTGTTTTAAAATGTGAAGGTATACGGCGAACATTTAAAGTTCGCCGTAATGCTCCCGAATGACGCGCTGCAACTCACTGCGCCAGGGACGCTGACGAATACCGAAGGTGCTGAGCAGCTTACGGCACTTGAGCACAGATGAAGCCGGCCGCTGTGCAGCAGCTGGGAAATCGGCCGATGCTACGGCACGAAGCTCCTGTACAGCAAGTTCCTCATACTGCCGCGCCGCGGCCAGAATAGCCTCACTGAAGCCATAACGGGAGGTGATTTCAGCACCGCAATAGTGATAGGTTCCCCACACATCAATACCGCAGGTCAGTTGGCGCAGGATGGCCAGGATGACACGCGCCACATCTTCAGCCGAGGTAGGGCAGCCACGTCGGTCATCAACCGCCTCAATCATGGCTTCATGCCGCGCCTGCTCCAGTGTACGCAAAAGATAATTGTCACCACGAGCACTGAACACCCAGCTCACACGCAGGATAAGATGTTGAGAGTGCAGGTTGCGCACGGATTCTTCACCTTCCCACTTGCTGCGCCCAAATACGCCCAATGGGGAGGCTGCGTCATCCTCACTGTAGCCACTGGCATAGTGGCCATCGAAGACATAGTCCGAGGACAGGTGCAGCAGCGGGATACTGAGCAGCGCACAGGCGGCTGCCAGGTTCGCTGCGCCGGCACTGTTCACGGCCACGGCTTGATCAGGCTGTCGTTCGGCATCATCAACTCGGTTGAAGCCGGCACAGTTGATCACGTAGTCAGGCAGGTATCGTTCAAGTTGCTGTCGGATCTGCGCAGGGTCGGTCACATCAAGTTTGCGTCGCCCCAAGGCAATACACTCAAGCCCCTGTTGTTGCAACAACAGCTCCGCCAGTGCATGACCAATCTGGCCATCCGCTCCGCAGATGAGAACCTTGGCTGATGTTGTATAGGCACTGGCCACCATTGACGGGATGTTCACCTGTTACTGGAATGAAAGTTCGGGGGCAAGCCCGGTTCATTTCGAGCATACCGCAAACTCTGTCCCTGCACACCTGCCCGATATGAAAAAAGTGCCCTGCAACAGACACAAAAGCCCCGCGTTGCGGGGCCTTTGAACAGGTATTGCTGCAGTCGCGTGGATCAACTATCAGAACGGAATGTCATCATCAAAGTCATCAAAACCCGGGGCTGGCTGCTGAGGTTGTTGCGCGGGCTGTTGTGCCGGCTGCTGACGCGGAGCCTGCTGTGGCGGTGCCTGATTGTATTGTTGTGGCTGACCATAACCCATGTCGCCGCCCTGAGGTGCATAGCCGCCACCCTGCGAGGGTTGCTGGTACCCACCACCCCCTTCACCACCGCGTCCATCCAGCATCTGCATCTCGCTGGCTACAATTTCAGTCGTGTAGCGATCCTGGCCATCCTGTCCCTGCCACTTGCGGGTACGCAGCGAGCCTTCGATGTAGACCTTTGAACCCTTGCGCAGGTATTCGCCCGCAATTTCAGCCAGACGGTTGAAAAATACGACCCGATGCCACTCTGTACGCTCCTGCATCTGGCCGCTCTGTTTGTCTTTCCAGCTCTCGCTGGTGGCAAGGTTCACGTTGGTGACCGCATTGCCAGATGGCATGTAACGTACTTCGGGATCAGCTCCCAGATTACCGATCAGAATTACCTTATTGATACCGCGCGCCATCTCACTCTCCCGTTATCCTGTTAGCCTGGGCTACCGCATCCTGCATGTAGCCGTACGCCCATGAGGATACCACAAGCACAGCAGTTTTTGCTGTCCCGCTATAGGCTCTATAATAGTCCTTTTTGCCAGCCAAGGCGGAGCCGCAATGGACAAGATTCTGGTACGGGGTGCACGCACCCACAACCTGAAAAATATTGACCTCGATATCCCCCGCGACCAGTTGATCGTCATCACAGGGCTGTCGGGATCAGGCAAGTCCTCACTCGCCTTCGATACTCTGTACGCCGAAGGACAGCGCCGCTATGTGGAATCCTTGTCCACCTATGCACGCCAGTTCCTGTCGATGATGGAAAAGCCCGATGTAGACCATATCGAAGGCCTGTCACCGGCCATATCGATCGAGCAGAAATCCACCTCGCATAATCCCCGCTCGACAGTTGGTACAATTACCGAGATTTACGATTACCTGCGTCTGCTCTTTGCCCGAGCAGGCGAACCGCGCTGCCCTGAACATGACTTGCCGCTGGCGGCACAGACCGTCAGCCAGATGGTTGATCAGGTGCTCGCACTGCCCGAAGGCACACGCGTAATGCTGTTGGCTCCCGTCGTACAGGGCCGCAAGGGTGAGCACTTACATATCATCAGCCAGCTGCGCAGCCAGGGCTTCGTCCGCGCCCGTATAGATGGGCTGGTGGTCGATCTTGATGATGCCCCAACACTGGACAAGAAACGCAAACACGATATTGAAGTGGTGGTTGATCGCATCAAGGTTCGAGAGGACCTTCAAACCCGCTTGGCAGAATCATTTGAAACCGCTCTGGAGCTGAGCGATGGCATTGCCAGAATTGCCCCCATGGATGAGGGTATGGAGGAGATGGTATTTTCGGCACGTTTCGCCTGCCCGACCTGCGGCCACAGCATTCAGGAACTCGAGCCTCGTTTGTTCTCATTCAACAACCCCCACGGCGCCTGCCCTGCCTGTGATGGTCTTGGGGTACGACAGTATTTTGATCCAGCCAAACTGGTACAGGACGCATCACTGACCCTTGCACAGGGTGCCATACGTGGCTGGGATAAGCGAAGTCTCTACTATTACCAACAGCTGCAGGCGGTAGGTCAACACTACGGCTTTGATCTGGATACCCCGTTTGAGAAACTCAGCGAACAACACCGCAATATCATTCTGCACGGCAGTGGTGATGACAGCGTAGACTTTCACTACCGTAATGACCGAGGCGAACGCGTTAAGAAGGCGCACCCCTTTGAAGGCGTGATCAATAATCTGGAGCGGCGCTACCGGGAAACCGAGTCCGAAAGCGTACGCGAAGACCTGGCTCGCTATCTCAACATGCATGCATGCCCCTCATGCAATGGCAGCCGACTGCGTGCTGACGCGCGCCATGTATTTATTGACCAACGCACTCTGCCTGATCTTGTACGCCTGCCGATTGGTCAGGCAAAAGAGTACTTTGAACAGCTTCAACTCGGAGGCAAACAAGGCGAGATCGCCGACAAGATTCTGAAAGAGATTCGTGAGCGCCTGAGTTTTCTGGTCAATGTAGGACTCGACTACCTATCGCTTGAACGCAGTGCTGATACTCTTTCAGGTGGTGAAGCTCAGCGCATCCGACTGGCAAGTCAGATTGGTGCAGGTCTGGTCGGTGTCATGTATGTACTGGATGAGCCATCCATAGGACTACATCAACGCGACAATGAACGTCTGCTCAAAACTCTGGAACACCTGCGTGACCTGGGCAATACCGTAATCGTAGTAGAACACGATGAAGACGCCATCCGCATGGCGGATTATCTGATCGATATCGGCCCCGGAGCCGGCGTACATGGCGGGCGTGTCATCGCCGCGGGCCTGCCCCAGACCATTATGGACAATCCCGATTCGATAACCGGCCAGTACCTGTCCGGCAAACGGTCGATTGCGATACCGGAACAGCGCAAGCCGGTGGACAATGACAGGATATTGCGTCTGATAGGCGCCAGCGGCAACAACCTGCAGCAGGTGACGCTCGAAATTCCTGTTGGACTGATGACCTGCGTGACCGGCGTGTCGGGTTCCGGCAAATCGACATTGATCAACAACACGTTATACCCGGTTGCTGCCACAGCACTTAATCATGCGACAACGCTGGACGCGGCACCTTATGAGCGGATTGAAGGATTGGATCTGTTTGATAAGGTTATCGATATAGACCAGAGTCCGATTGGACGCACTCCACGCTCCAACCCCGCGACCTATACCGGTATTTTCACACCGATCCGTGAACTCTTTTCCGGGACCCAGGAAGCACGTTCACGCGGCTACAAACCTGGGCGTTTCAGCTTCAATGTAAAGGGTGGCCGCTGTGAAGCCTGCCAGGGGGACGGCGTAATCAAGGTGGAGATGCACTTCTTGCCGGACATCTATGTGCCCTGCGATATCTGCAAGGGCAAGCGCTATAACCGTGAAACTCTGGAAGTGAAGTACAAGGGCAAGAGCATCGATGAGGTATTACAGCTGACGGTTGAGGATGCGCGTGAATTCTTCGACGCCATACCGGCGCTGGCTCGACGATTGCAGACGCTGATCGATGTCGGTCTCAGTTATATCCGCCTCGGGCAGGCCGCCACCACGCTGTCTGGCGGCGAAGCCCAGCGTGTCAAACTTGCACGCGAATTAAGCAAGCGTGACACCGGCAAGACCCTGTATATTCTTGACGAGCCCACCACCGGGCTGCATTTCTATGACATACAGCAACTGCTCAATGTCCTTGATCGCCTGCGGGATCACGGCAATACCATCGTCGTGATTGAACACAACCTGGACGTAATCAAGACCGCCGACTGGATCATAGACCTGGGCCCGGAAGGTGGCAGCGGTGGTGGCGAAATCATTGCCACCGGCACACCTGAGACCGTTGCAAACGTGCCACAGTCACATACCGGACGCTTCCTGAAACCCATGTTGAAACCTGTCTGACCTTGTGCGGGCTGTCACCAACGCTACAGCCCGCCTTCACCAAATTACAGGCGAAAAAAAACCCGGTAACCAAAGGCACCGGGTTTTTTTAACAGTTCAGAAGAGAATTAATCTTCTGCACTCTCATCTGCAACAGTCTGACCAACCGGACGATCTACCAGTTCAACGTAGGCCATGGGAGCCTTGTCGCCGGCACGGTATCCGCACTTGAGAATGCGGATATAGCCACCGGGACGAGCCGCGTAACGCGGACCCAGTTCGTTGAACAGTTTACCTACAGCATCGTTGCTGCGGGTACGGGAGAAAGCCAGACGACGGTTAGCAACCGAATCGATCTTGGCCAGAGTGATCAGCGGCTCAGCAAAGCGGCGCAGTTCTTTAGCTTTAGGCAGAGTAGTCTTGATCAGTTCGTGTTCGAACAAAGACACTGCCATATTTTTGAACATCGCTTTGCGGTGAGCACTTGTACGATTTAAGTGTCGACCAGATTTACGATGACGCATTTTCTAAATCCTTTGCAACTTAGGGTTAGAAGTCAGACTCAAGAGGCAACCTTGTCATCGCCTTTCAGACTGGCCGGGGGCCAGTTTTCCAGACGCATGCCAAGCGACAGACCTTTAGATGCCAGCACATCTTTGATCTCGGTCAGAGACTTCTTGCCCAAGTTAGGAGTCTTCAGCAGCTCTACTTCGGTGCGCTGGATCAGATCACCAATATAATAGATCTGCTCTGCTTTCAGACAGTTCGCGGAACGTACAGTCAGCTCCAGGTCGTCGACCGGGCGCAGAAGAACAGGATCAATCTCCGGCTCATTCGGCTCGGCGCGAGTCTGTTCACCCGCGTCTTCCAGATCAACAAACACGACCAGCTGCTGCTGCAGAATGGTAGCCGCACGACGGATGCACTCTTCCGGATCGATAGTACCGTTGGATTCGATATCGATCACGAGCTTGTCCAGGTCGGTGCGCTGTTCTACACGTGCACTTTCAACTGCATAGGACACGCGCAGAACAGGGCTGTAGCTGGCATCCAGCTGCAGACGTCCGATGGCACGAGTTTCATCCTCGTCGCTGTTACGTGAGTCAGCCGGCACATAGCCACGGCCGCGTGTCACGCGCAGCTGCATGTTCAGTGCAGCACCTGGATTCAGGTGAGCAATTACATGTTCGGGATTGGCAATTTCAACGTCCTGAGTCAGCTGAATATCGCCAGCCGTGACAGAACCTGCCTCTGACTTGGAGAGTGTCAGAAGCGCCTCATCACCGCTGTGCAGAGCGATAGCAACACCTTTGAGGTTCAGCAGGATCTCGATGACATCCTCCTGCACCCCTTCTATGCTGCTGTACTCGTGCAACACACCCTCAATCTCAACTTCCGAAATTGCACAACCCGGCATGGAAGAGAGCAGGATACGGCGCAGCGCATTGCCCAGGGTATGGCCGAACCCTCGCTCCAGTGGCTCAAGAGTCACCTTGGCTCGGGTTTTGCTAATCTCCTGCACGTCAATGTGACGCGGGTAAAGAAACTCGTTTACTGAACGCTGCATAGTTCCACCAGTCAAGAGTTCAAGAATTACTTCGAGTAGAGCTCGACGATCAGGTGCTCGTTGATGTCGGCTGAAAGATCGCTACGTTCCGGCAGGGACTTGAAAGTACCTTCCATCTTAGAAGCATCAACTTCAATCCATTCAACGGGAGCACGCTGAGCAGCCAGATCCAGTGCGTGTTTGATACGCAGCTGGTTTTTGGCTTTTTCGCGAACTGCTACTACGTCGCCAGCCTGTACCTGGTAGGAAGGAATATTAACTACCTGACCATTGACAGTGATCTGACGGTGAGACACAACCTGACGTGCTTCAGCACGGGTAGAACCATAACCCATGCGGTATACAACGTTGTCCAGACGGCCTTCGAGAAGCTGAAGCAGGTTCTCACCTGTAGCACCCTTGCGGCGTGCTGCTTCTTTGTAATAACCACGGAACTGACGTTCCAGCACGCCGTAAATGCGACGTACTTTTTGCTTTTCACGCAGCTGCAGACCGTATTCAGACAGGCGACCGCGACGGGCACCGTGAACACCGGGTACTGTTTCTGCTTTGCACTTGCTGTCAAGCGCGCGGACACCACTCTTCAGGAAGAGATCGGTGCCTTCACGACGGGACAGCTTGCACTTTGGTCCAAGATAACGAGCCATATTACCGTCTCCAGATTAAACGCGACGCTTCTTCGGCGGACGACAACCGTTGTGCGGAATCGGGGTCACGTCCGTGATGTTTGTGATTTTGTAGCCACAGCCGTTCAGTGCACGGACTGCTGACTCACGACCCGGTCCCGGGCCTTTCACAAACACGTCGAGGTTTTTCAGACCGTATTCCAGAGCTGCCTGACCGGCACGCTCAGCTGCCACCTGGGCGGCAAACGGGGTGCTCTTGCGGGAACCACGGAAGCCGGAGCCACCTGAAGTTGCCCAGCTCAGAGCATTACCCTGGCGATCGGTAATAGTGATGATAGTGTTGTTAAAAGAGGCATGGATGTGCGCGAGCCCATCCGCTACCTGCTTTTTAACCTTTTTACGAGTGCGATTACCTGGCTTAGCCATATTCGGAAATTCCTATCGCTTACTTACGGATCGGCTTACGCGGCCCTTTACGGGTACGCGCATTGGTCTTGCTGCGCTGACCACGCACCGGCAGATTACGACGGTGACGCAGGCCACGGTAGCAACCGAGGTCCATAAGGCGCTTGATGTTCATGTTGACTTCACGACGCAAGTCGCCTTCAACGGTCAACTTGGCAATTTCACCACGAACATTATCGAGCTGCTCTTCAGACAGATCACCAATCTTGGTGCTAGGCGCAATGCCGGTAGCATCACAGATCTGTTGTGCAGTCGTGCGGCCTATCCCGTAAATGTAAGTCAGAGAAATTACCGCATGCTTATTGTCAGGAATATTGACGCCAGCTATACGGGCCATTCAATGTACTCCATATTTATGTCCTGGGAGAAATGCTCACCAGAACCAATCATTCTTTAGTTCGTGGAAGGCGCGCAATGTTACACCCTGATCAAAAATAAATCAAGGCTACGCACCTCCACTCCCGGCCAGCTGTGGATTAACCCTGGCGCTGCTTGTGTCGGGGTTCCACTTTGCAGATCACGCGCACGGAACCGTTGCGTCGTACGATCTTGCAGTTACGGCAAATCTTTTTAACAGATGCACGTACTTTCATGATCCACCTCATTAGGCTTAGCGCAGCAGACCTGCGCCGCCTTTAAGATTCGATTTTTTCATCAGGGACTCATACTGGTGTGACATCAGATGCGACTGCACCTGCGCCATAAAGTCCATAACCACTACCACCACGATCAGCAACGATGTACCGCCGAAGTAGAATGGCACGTTCCAGGCTACCACCAGAAACTGGGGCATCAGCGAAACGGCCGTGATATAGAGTGCACCAAACAATGTCAGGCGACTCAGCACGGAGTCGATATACCGTGCGGACTGATCACCAGGACGAATCCCTGGAATAAAGGCACCTGATTTCTTCAGGTTATCTGCTACATCACGTGGATTGAAAACAATCGCAGTGTAGAAGTAGCAGAAGAACACAATTGCCATCGCAAACAGCAGAATGTACAGCGGCTGTCCTGGCCCAAGAGCCAGTGCCACATCCTGCAGCCACTCCATCCCTTCAGACTGACCAAACCATTGGCCAACCGAAGCCGGGAAGAGCAGGATGCTGGACGCGAAGATCGGCGGGATAACCCCAGCCATATTGACCTTCAAAGGCAGATGACTTGACTGCGCGGCATAGACACGACGTCCCTGCTGACGTTTTGCATAGTTAATGGTAATGCGGCGTTGGCCACGCTCCATGAACACAACAAAACCAACAGTAGCAATGGCCATGACAGCAATCGCCAGCAGCGCCAGGATATTGAGATCACCCTGGCGCGCTGATTCGAAGGACTGACCGATCGCACCCGGCAAACCAGCCACAATACCGGCAAAGATCAGAATCGAGATGCCGTTGCCAATGCCGTGCTCAGTGATCTGCTCACCCAGCCACATCAGGAATACAGCCCCTGCAACCAGCGTTACGACTGCTACAAAGTAGAAGCTCATATCAGCTGCGAAGGCAACGCCCTGACTGGCCAGACCAACTGCCATACCAAGCCCCTGTACAGTCGCGAGAATGACTGTACCGTAGCGGGTGTACTGGCTGATCTTGCGACGACCCGCCTCTCCTTCCTTCTTCAACTGCTCCAGGTGCGGACTGACCACTGTCATCAACTGCATGATTATGGATGCAGAGATGTAGGGCATGATCCCCAGCGCCAGGATTGACATCCTTTCCAGCGCGCCACCTGAGAACATGTTGAACAGACTGAGAATGGTTCCCTGATTCTGATCAAACAGCGCAGCAAGACGATCAGGGTTGATACCCGGCACCGGAATATGAGCCCCGATACGGTATACGATGATCGCAATCAGAACGAATCTGAGACGAGCCCAAAGCTCTTTCAGTCCACTCTGCATGCCTGCCGGTATTTGTCCTTGCTTAGCCATTTACGCCTCGACTTTGCCGCCAGCAGCCTCGATCGCAGCCTGTGCACCTTTGGTCACTTTAAGACCTTTAACGGTGACTGCCTTTTTGATCTCACCAGACAGTATCACACGTGCAGACTTGATCTCTTCACGGATGATATCAGCCTGTTTCAGCGCAGCCAGGTCGACAACGTCAACACCGGCAGCAGCCAGTTCGTTCAAACGAACTTCAGCTACATAGCGCGCCTGACGAGAGGTAAAACCAAACTTCGGCAGACGACGCTGGATTGGCATCTGACCGCCTTCGAAGCCCGGGTTCACGCTACCGCCAGAACGGGACTTCTGGCCCTTGTGGCCACGGCCACCAGTTTTACCCAGTCCGGAACCGATACCGCGACCTACACGCTTGGGAGCATGCTTGGAACCGGCGCCCGGGCGCAGAGAATTCAAACGCATTGGGTGACTCCTTTTATTCGCCTTCTACACTAACCATGTAGTTGACCTTGTTGATCATCCCGCGCACAGCCGGAGTATCTTCCACTTCTACGGTGTGGCCGATACGGCGCAGACCCAAACCCTTCACACACTGAATGTGCTTGGGCAGCCGACCGATGGTGCTACGAGTCAGAGTTACCTTGATAGTATTCGCCATCGCTTAGCTCTCCAGAATCTCTTCAACGGACTTGCCACGCTTGGCTGCAACATCTTCAGGCGCCTTCATGACCTTCAGGCCGTTGATGGTTGCACGTACTACGTTTACCGGGTTGGTAGAGCCGTAGCACTTGGCCAGTACGTTGTGAACGCCTGCCAATTCCAGAACGGCGCGCATTGCACCACCGGCAATTACACCGGTACCTTCTGAAGCGGGCTGCATGTAAACACGGGAAGCACCATGACGGGCTTTAACCGGGTACTGCAGAGTGTGGCCATTGAGCTGGACGCTAACCATGTTACGGCGCGCCTGCTCCATCGCTTTCTGGATCGCAACAGGAACTTCACGTGCTTTACCGCGGCCGAAGCCCACACGTCCGTTACCGTCACCAACGACAGTCAGCGCTGTGAAACCGAAGATACGACCGCCTTTTACCACCTTGGCGACGCGGTTTACCTGAACCAGCTTCTCTTGCAGTTCACCGTCTTTCTGTTCGTGATTTGCCATAATAGAAACCTTTAGAATTCCAGGCCGCCTTCGCGAGCAGCATCAGCAAGAGCTGCAACACGACCGTGGTATTTAAAACCGGAGCGGTCAAACGCTACCTTGGAAACGCCTGCTTCTTTAGCACGGCTGGCGATCAGAGCACCCACTTTCTTGGCTGCTTCGATATTTCCGGTAGCACCTTCACGCAGATCTTTTTCTACTGTGGAAGCAGAGGCCAGAACCTGGCTGCCATCAGCAGAGATAACCTGCGCGTAAATGTGACGCGGAGAGCGGTTCACGCAAAGGCGAACAGCACTCTGCTCGCGCATTTGCATGCGCGACCGACGCGCACGACGGATACGAGCTTGTTTCTTAACGTTCATGACCCTGCCTTACTTCTTCTTAGCCTCTTTACGGCGTACATATTCGTCAACATAACGAACACCCTTACCTTTATAAGGTTCAGGCGGACGGAATGCGCGAACTTCTGCAGCCACCTGACCAACACGCTGCTTATCAGCACCGCTGATAACGATCGTGGTGTTGTTCGGTGTTTCAGCTGTAACACCTTCGGGCAGTTCGTAATCGATCGGATGAGAGAAGCCAAGCGTCAGGTTCAGAACTTTACCTTTAGCCTGCGCACGGTAACCAACACCCAGCAAATTCAGGGTCTTGGAAAAGCCTTCACTTACACCAACCACCATATTGTTGACCAGTGCACGTGTAGTACCAGCCAGTGCCATGGACTGTTTGGCGCCATCACGCGGAGCAAAAACGAGCTGACCTTCAGCCTGCTCTACAGCAACTGAAGCATGAACATCCAGGCTCAGCTGACCGTTTTTACCTTTGGCTGTCAGAGACTGACCTGCCAGTTTAATCTCCACGCCTGCCGGTACTACTACGGGTTTCTTCGCAATTCGTGACATTGGAATACCTCTTAGAATACCGTGCAGATAACTTCACCACCGATGCCGGCCTTACGGGCAGCGCGATCGGTCATGACGCCTTTGCTGGTAGAGACAATTGCGATACCAAGACCATCTGCCACTTTCGGCAGCTCAGTCGCGCTCTTGTAGATACGCAGACTGGGACGGCTTACACGCTTGATCTCTTCGATAACCGGCTTGCCTTCGAAATACTTCAGTTCGATGGACAGGACCGGCTTTACATCACCTTCAACGGAGAAGTCAGTGATGTAGCCTTCATCCTTCAGAAGATTCGCTACTGCCACCTTCTGTTTGGAAGACGGCATGGCAACATGGGCTTTTTCAGCCATGTGTCCGTTGCGGATACGGGTAAACATATCCGCGAGGGTGTCTTGCATACTCATGCTATTAACGTCCTCTTAAGTGCAGCGCAGTGCGGTAGCAGGCAAATTGCCTGCCCTGACCACTGAGCTTACCAATGACAAGCTTACCAGCTTGCCTTCTTCAGACCCGGAACATCGCCACGCATAGCCGCTTCACGCAGCTTGATACGGCACAGTCCGAACTTGCGATATACGCCGTGCGGACGACCTGTAACCTGACAGCGACGCTGCTTACGCACCGGGCTAGCATCACGCGGCAATTTCTGCAGCGCGACCTGTGCATCCCACACCTCATCTTCTGAGCTGTTCGGGCTTGCAATAATTGCTTTGAGCTCAGCACGCTTTGCGGCGTACTTGTTCACGAGATTCTCGCGCTTGAGCTCACGATTGATCATGGAAACCTTGGCCATTATTCAACCCCTGCCTTATTTCTTGAACGGGAACTGCAGAGCGGACAGCAGCGCACGACCTTCGTCGTTATTCTTCGCGGTGGTGGTGATCGTAATATCGAGACCACGCAGCTTATCGACTTTGTCATAGTCGATTTCCGGGAAGATAATCTGCTCTTTGACGCCCATGCTGTAGTTACCACGGCCATCGAAGGACTTCGGGTTCAGTCCACGGAAGTCGCGGATACGCGGGATGGAAACGTCAACCAGACGATCCAGAAATTCCCACATCTGCTGACCACGCAGAGTGACTTTGCAACCGATAGGCCAACCTTCACGAACCTTAAAGCCTGCAATTGACTTGCGAGCATTGGTTACGACCGGCTTCTGACCAGCAATTGCAGTCATGTCAGCAACAGCGTTTTCGAGCTGTTTCTTGTCGCCCAGTGCTTCACCAACACCCATGTTCAGGGTGATTTTGGTAACACGGGGAACGGCCATGACGTTCGGGCAGTTCAGCTCTTCTTTGAGCTTCTGCTTGATTTCATTTGCGTAAAGCGCTTTCAATCTGGACATTTGCACCAACCTCTCTTACTTAGCACCAACGATGGTTTCGCCGGTAGACTTGTAGAAGCGGACCTTGGTGCCGTCTTCGAGCAGCTTGAAGCCTACACGATCGCCTTTTCCGGTCTGCGCGTTAAAGATAGCCACGTTGGAGGTCGCGATAGCCGCTTCCTTCTCAACAATGCCACCCTGACGACCCAGCATCGGATTGGGCTTCTGGTGCTTCTTGATCATGTTGATGCCAGAAACGATCAGACGATCGTCCTGAAGCACGCGCATAACCTTGCCGCGCTTGCCCTTATCTTTACCTGCGATAACGATGACTTCATCGTCGCGACGAATCTTACGCATTATTTTACCTTGTCTTTTCCTGCTACCCTCTCATGCTCAAAAACGCCAAACCCTGCTGGGAGTGGCGTTTTTTAACAAAACACTGTTAATAAACAGAGTCTTAGAGCACTTCAGGCGCCAGGGAAATGATCTTCATGAACTTCTCATTACGAAGTTCACGCGTTACTGGCCCGAAGATACGCGTTCCAATCGGAGCGTCGTTGTTGTTCAGCAGAACCGCAGAGTTGGTATCAAAGCGGATCAGTGAACCATCTGGACGACGAACACCTTTACGGGTACGTACTACGACAGCCTTAAGTACCTGGCCTTTCTTCACCTTGCCACGCGGAATTGCTTCCTTGACGGTCACCTTGATGATGTCGCCAACGGATGCGTAGCGGCGGTGGGAACCACCCAGGACCTTAATACACTGCACACGCTTGGCGCCGCTGTTGTCAGCAACATCAAGCATCGTTTCAGTCTGAATCATGGTCTACTCCACAAACTGTATAAACCGTCACCACAACTGCCATTAGCAGCTGAGGTGAGCAGGCATAATGGAGCAAAGGCGCACTAGTTTACACCTTTGCTGCACGCTCTTCAATGCGAATAAGCGACCAGGTTTTGGTCTTTGAAAGCGGACGGGATTCGGCAATAGTTACCAGATCACCCATCTGACACTCATTCTTCTCATCGTGAGCATGCAGTTTGGTGGAGCGCTTTACAAACTTACCGTAGATCGGGTGTTTTTCCTTACGCTCAACCAGAACTGTGATGGTTTTATCCATCTTGTCACTGACGACCTTACCGGTCACAGTCCGAGTACGTTTTTCCGCGCTCATTTGGTCACCTGCATTTCGTTAAGTACTGTCTTAACGCGAGCGATGTCGCGACGAACCTGACCAAGCAGGTGAGTCTGCGCCAGCTGGCCAGTAGCTTTCTGCATACGCAGGTTAAACTGGTCCTTCAGAAGGCCCAGCAGAGCCTGCTGAAGCTCTTCAACGGACTTGTCACGCAGTTCAGTAGCTTTCATTACATCACCGTCCGTTTAACAAAAGTGGTTGATACCGGCAGCTTGGCAGCAGCCAGAGCGAAGGCTTCTGCAGCCAGCTCTTCGGGAACACCGCTCATTTCAAACAGCACCTTGCCGGGCTGAATCTGAGCGACCCAGTATTCCACGCTACCCTTACCTTTACCCATACGTACTTCAAGCGGCTTGGTGGTGATCGGCTTGTCCGGGAAAACCCGGATCCAGATCTTGCCACCACGCTTTACGTGACGGGTCATGGTACGACGGGCCGCTTCGATCTGGCGAGCAGTGATGCGGCCACGACCGGTCGCTTTCAGTGCAAACTCACCAAAGCTGACCTTGCTGCCGCGCTGTGCCAGGCCGCGGTTGCGACCTTTCATTACCTTGCGGTATTTCAGTCGTTTCGGTTGCAGCATTGACGTCTACCTCACTTAGAACCTTTCTTCTTGGGCGCGTTCTTCTCGGCACGTACCTGTTCGATACCGCCGAGGATCTCACCCTTGAAGATCCAGACTTTAACGCCAATCACACCATATGTAGTGTGGGCTTCGTAGGTAGCGTAATCGATGTCTGCACGCAGAGTGTGCAGAGGAACACGACCTTCGCGATACCATTCAGTACGTGCAATCTCGGCACCACCGAGACGTCCGCCAACCTGAATTTTGATGCCTTTGGCGCCCTGACGCATGGCGTTCTGGACCGCACGCTTCATAGCGCGACGGAACATTACGCGACGTTCCAGCTGACTGGCAACGCTCTGTGCAACCAGTTTTGCATCCAGATCCGGCTTGCGTACTTCTTCGATGTTGATGTGAACGGGCACACCCATCATCTGGGAAACGGCGTTACGCAGCTTCTCGACATCTTCGCCCTTCTTGCCGATCACAATACCCGGACGAGCCGTGTAGATGGTGATCTTGGCATTCTGTGCCGGACGCTCGATTTCGATGCGGCTCACAGATGCATTTTTCAGCTGCTGATCCAGGTACTTGCGAACCTGGAGATCGTTCAGCAGCCGTGCAGAGTATTCAGACTTGTCCGCGTACCACACAGAGGTGTGGTCTTTAACGATACCAAGCCGAATACCGGTCGGATTTACTTTCTGACCCATATTGAACTCTCCTAGCAGTCAGCTCTTAGTCGGCCACCTTGACGGTGATATGTGACGTACGCTTCAGGATGCGATCAGCGCGACCCTTGGCACGCGGCCGGATACGCTTCATGGTCATCCCTTCATCAACGAAGATCGTTGATACACGCAGCTCGTCAACATCAGCACCTTCGTTATGCTCCGCATTCGCGATAGCAGACTCGAGTACTTTCTTGACCAGGTGTGCACCTTTCTTCGTGCTGAACGCCAGGATATTCAGAGCTTCGCCCACAGACTTACCACGGATCTGATCAGCGACCAGTCGGGCCTTCTGGGCGGAGATGTTGGCGCCTACATGCTTGGCGATAACTTCCATCATCAACCCCCTTACTTCTTCTTGGCCTTCTTGTCGGCTGCATGACCGCGGTATGTACGTGTCGCAGCGAACTCGCCCAGTTTATGGCCTACCATGTCCTCGGTAATAAAAACCGGAACATGCTGACGACCGTTATGTACTGCAATAGTGAGACCTACAAACTGTGGGAACACAGTTGAACGACGTGACCAGGTCTTGATCGGACGACGCTCGTTAGCCTCGATTGCAGCCTCTACCTTCTTCAACAGGTGAAGGTCAATGAACGGACCTTTCTTCAGTGAACGTGGCACAGCTGTATCCTCTTATTTAGCCTGACGACGGCGTACGATCAGTTTATCAGTACGCTTGTTCGAACGGGTTTTGTGACCCTTGGTCGGCACGCCCCACGGAGTAACCGGGTGACGACCACCAGAGGTACGACCCTCACCACCACCGTGCGGGTGATCAACCGGGTTCATCGCCACACCGCGAACGGTCGGACGAACACCACGCCAGCGCTTGGCACCAGCTTTACCCAGCTGACGCAGGCTGTGCTCAGAGTTGCTCACTTCACCCAGGGTCGCGCGGCATTCGGACAGCACCTTGCGAGTTTCACCTGAACGCAGACGCAATGTCGCGTAGGTTCCCTCACGGGCTACCAGCTGTGCTGAAGTTCCTGCTGAACGTGCGATCTGAGCGCCCTTACCCGGCTTCAGTTCGACACAGTGAACAGTACTACCCAGCGGAATGTTACGCAGCGGCAGAGTGTTACCGATTTTGATATCGGCATCATCACCAGACTGGATTTTGGAACCCGCAGTCAAACCTTTGGCCGCAATAATATAACGACGCTCACCATCGGCGTACTTCACCAGAGCGATGTGCGCAGAACGGTTCGGATCGTATTCCACACGCTCAATTACAGCGGGGATACCATCCTTGTTGCGACGAAAATCGACGATACGGTAATGCTGCTTGTGACCACCACCGATATGACGGGTGGTGATACGGCCGTTGTTGTTACGACCACCGGACTTGCTCTTCTTCTCGACCAGTGCGGAAAAAGGCTTACCCTTATGCAGATCAGCGCTGACCACCTTTACGAGATGACGACGTCCAGCAGAGGTCGGCTTTGCTTTAATAACTGCCATTGTTCAACCCCTCGTTATTCGCCTGCCAGGAAATCAATTTCGGAGCCTTCGGCCAGACGGACATACGCTTTACGAACATCGTTACGCTTGCCAAGACCACGCTGAGTGCGCTTGGTTTTGCCTTTGATGTTCAGAACGCTGACGCCTGCGACCTTAACATTGAAGAGTTCTTCAACGGCTCGCTTAATTTCCGGCTTGGTTGCATCTTTGGCCACACGGAAGACAACCTGTTCGCTGCCTTCTGCTACGATTGTGGCTTTTTCAGAGATGTGCGGTCCGAGCAGCACTTTATAAATGCGTTCCGGGTTCATGCCAGCACCTCCTCAATTTTCTTCAGAGCAGGGACTGTTACCAGGACCTTCTCGAAACCAACCAGGCTAACCGGGTCGATACCTGCAGCGTCGCGTACATCAACGTGCGGAACGTTGCGCGCAGCCAGATACAGATTCTGCTCGACGTTTTCGGTAATCAGCAGGGCATTATCCAGCTTCAGCTCACCGAGCTTGGCAATGAACTGCTTGGTTTTGGGTGCTTCAAGCTGGAAGTCTTCAACAACAACCAGACGTTCCTGACGCACCAGCTCAGACAGGATGCAACGCATTGCAGCACGATACATCTTCTTGTTTACTTTCTGAGCAAAGCTACGCGGCTGCGCAGCGAAGGTAACACCACCCGAGCGCCACAGCGGCGAGCGGCTGGTACCGGCACGGGCACGGCCAGTTCCCTTCTGACGGAAGGGCTTGGCACCACCGCCGGATACAGCTGAACGATTTTTCTGCGCTTTGGTACCCTGACGGCCAGCTGCCATATAGGCAGTGACAACCTGGTGAACCAGCGCCTCATTGAACTCTTTACCAAAAGCCAGATCGGAAACTTCAACCGATCCGTTGGCTCCAGTCAGATTCAGATTCATAACAATCCTCCTCAGGCGCGTGCTTTAACAGCAGGTTTAACGATGACATCGCCACCAGTGGCGCCCGGGATTGCTCCCTTGACGATCAACAGGTTGCGCTCTGCGTCAACACGTACGACCTCAAGAGTCTGTACAGTGCAACGCTCGTCACCCATGTGACCGGCCATCTTTTTACCCTTGAAGACACGACCCGGGGTCTGGCACTGACCAATGGAACCCGGAGCACGGTGAGAAACGGAGTTACCGTGAGTCATATCCTGAGTGCGGAAATTCCAGCGCTTAACACCGCCCTGGAAACCTTTACCCTTGGATTGACCGGTAACATCGATCTTCTGACCTGCTTCGAAGCGCTCAACCGTCAGCGAATCGCCAACGTTGATTTCCTCGTCACCATTCAGACGGAACTCCCACAAACCGCGGCCGGCTTCGACACCTGCCTTGGCAAAGTGACCCGCTTCCGGCTTGCTCAGGCGATTGGCCTTCTTGCTTCCGGTGGTCACCTGTACCGCTGCATAACCGTCAGTTTCGACAGTTTTGATGCTGGTAACACGGTTCGGTTCCATTTCGATGACGGTGACTGGCACGGACACGCCATCTTCTGTGAAGATACGGGTCATACCCGCTTTACGTCCGATAAGTCCTACAGACATGTTTATACCTCTTGCCAGTTGTGTACGGGGCTGTCACCCGCTATGGCTGCCCTTTTCAGGCGCATTCCACAAATAGCGCTTCATTAATTGAATAATTAGCGCAGTGCTTATTAGCCGAGGCTGATCTGCACTTCAACACCCGCAGCGAGATCCAGCTTCATCAGTGCGTCGACAGTTTTTTCTGTCGGCTCAACGATGTCCAGTACACGCTTGTGAGTACGGATTTCGTACTGGTCACGCGCATCTTTATTGACGTGCGGAGAGATCAGTACGGTAAAACGTTCTTTGCGGGTAGGAAGTGGGATCGGACCACGCACCTGAGCACCCGTCCGCTTAGCAGTCTCAACGATCTCCTGAGCAGATGAGTCGATCAGGCGATGATCAAAAGCCTTCAGACGAATTCTGATTTTTTGGTTCTGCATTCTGATCACGCATTTCCTGTAAGTTTTTTAACGGCAATAGCCGACCTCCCCTCGGATAAAGGGGACGCAAATTTTACCCAGTGGAGCCACCATCGTCAACCGAAAGTTTACTTTTTGACCAACCATGGCAACAGCTACAAAAAAGCCCTCCGAGGAGGGCTTTTTGACTCATGCTGTAATCAACAAGGATTACGCAATGATTTTGGCAACAACACCCGCACCAACGGTACGACCACCTTCACGGATAGCGAAGCGCAGGCCTTCTTCCATCGCGATCGGGTTGATCAGGGTAACGGACATCTGAACGTTGTCACCCGGCATTACCATTTCAACACCTTCCGGCAGTTCACACGCGCCAGTGATGTCAGTAGTACGGAAGTAGAACTGCGGACGGTAGCCCTTGAAGAACGGAGTATGACGACCGCCTTCTTCTTTGCTCAGTACGTACACTTCGCCTTCGAACTGAGTATGCGGCTTGATTGAGCCCGGCTTGCACAGTACCTGACCACGTTCAACGTCGTCACGCTTGGTACCACGCAGCAGCGCACCAACGTTCTCACCGGCACGACCCTGATCCAGCAGCTTGCGGAACATCTCAACGCCAGTACAGGTGGTCTTGGTGGTGTCGCGGATACCCACGATTTCCACTTCGTCACCCACGTTCAGGATGCCACGCTCGATACGACCGGTTACTACGGTACCACGACCGGAGATGGAGAATACGTCCTCGATCGGCATCAGGAACGGCAGGTCAATTGCACGCTCAGGCTCAGGAATGTACTCGTCCAGAGTCTCAACCAGCTTCTTAACGGCAGAGGTGCCGAAGCCGTTGTCGTCTTCACCGTTCAGCGCCATCAGCGCAGAACCTACAACGATCGGAGTGTCGTCGCCCGGGAAGTCGTACTGATCCAGAAGTTCGCGAACTTCCATCTCTACCAGTTCCAGCAGCTCTTCATCGTCTACCATGTCCGCTTTGTTCAGGAACACAACGATGTAAGGTACACCTACCTGACGTGACAGCAGGATGTGCTCACGGGTCTGCGGCATGGGGCCGTCAGCAGCAGAACATACCAGGATCGCGCCGTCCATCTGGGCAGCACCGGTGATCATGTTCTTAACGTAGTCAGCGTGTCCCGGGCAGTCTACGTGCGCGTAGTGGCGAGTCGGTGATTCGTACTCTACGTGTGAAGTAGAGATGGTGATACCACGCTCACGCTCTTCCGGTGCGTTGTCGATACCGTCGAAGGCAACGGCTGCGCCGCCCCATACTTCTGCACAGACGCGAGTCAGTGCAGCGGTCAGTGTCGTTTTGCCGTGGTCAACGTGGCCGATAGTACCTACGTTAACGTGCGGCTTGTTACGTTCAAATGATTGCTTAGCCACGGTTATATCCTCTTAATTCAGCAATTGGCTTATCAGTTCTGCTTAATAACGGCTTCGGCAATATTCTGCGGAGCTTCGGAATAACCCTTGAACTCCATAGAATAGGTCGCACGACCCTGAGACGCAGAGCGCAGGTCAGTAGCGTAACCGAACATTTCACCCAGCGGTACTTCAGCGTTGATCACCTTGCCGGATGTGCTGTCTTCCATACCCTGCACCAGACCACGACGACGGTTCAGGTCACCCATCACATCGCCCATGTACTCTTCAGGGGTTACGACTTCAACTTTCATCATCGGCTCGAGCAGACACGGACTGGCTTCCTGTGCATACTTCTTAAGTGCCTGTGATGCGGCGATTTTAAACGCCATTTCGTTGGAGTCAACTTCGTGGAAGGAACCGTCGTACAGACGTGCCTTCAAACCGATGAGCGGATAACCGGCGATAACACCGTTCTTCATCTGCTCTTCGATACCTTTCTGTACCGCCGGGATGTATTCCTTCGGAATCGCACCACCCACGATCTCGTTGACGAATTCCAGTCCTTCTTCATCACTCGGGCTGAACTCTACAACAACGTGACCGTACTGACCGCGACCACCAGACTGGCGAGCAAACTTGTGGTTTGCCACAACAGGCTTACGGATTTTTTCGCGGTAGGCAACCTGCGGTTTACCGATATTGGCTTCGACCTTGAATTCGCGACGCATACGGTCAACGATGATATCAAGGTGAAGCTCACCCATACCGGAGATAATGGTCTGACCGGTTTCTTCATCGGTTTCAACGCGGAAAGATGGGTCTTCCTGAGCCAATTTGCTCAGTGCGATACCCATTTTCTCCTGGTCAGCCTTCGACTTCGGTTCTACTGCAACGGAGATAACCGGCTCAGGGAATTCCATGCGTTCCAGAACAATTTTCTTGTCCAGGTCGCACAGAGTGTCACCTGTGGTTACATCCTTCAGACCGATCATCGCCGCGATGTCACCAGCGCGTACTTCCTTGATCTCTTCACGGCTGTTGGCATGCATCTGCACCATACGACCGATACGTTCTTTCTTCTGTTTGACAGAGTTGTACACACTGTCACCAGAATTCAGCACGCCGGAGTAAACACGTACGAACGTCAGGGTACCAACAAACGGGTCAGTTGCGATCTTGAATGCCAACGCCGCAAACGGGGCATCATCATCCGCTTCACGTGTTTCAACGGTCTCAGCCTTATCGTCGAGAGTACCTTCGATCGCCTTAACTTCTGTCGGTGACGGCAGGTATTCAATGACGGCATCCAGTACAGCCTGTACACCCTTGTTTTTGAACGCCGAACCAGCCTGCATCAGGATGATCTCATTGTTCAAAGTGCGTGCACGCAGGCCTTCCTTGATTTCGTCAACGGTCAGCTCACCTTCTTCAAGGTACTTTTCCATCAACTCTTCAGAACCTTCGGCAGCGGCTTCAACCATCTGCTCGTAGTACTGATCAACGGTGTCCTGCATGTCAGCCGGGATGTCACCTTCTTCAAAGGTCATACCCATGTCATCTTCGTTCCACAGGATCGCCTTGCCGCGCAGCAGGTCGACAACACCCTTGAACTCATCTTCTGCACCAATCGGCAGATTGATGGGGACAGGGATGGCACCGAGACGCTTCTTCAGCTGCTCTTCAACCATGTAGAAGTTGGCACCGGCGCGGTCCATTTTGTTGACGAACACCATGCGGGGAACTTCATACTTGTTGGCCTGACGCCATACAGTCTCGGTCTGCGGCTGCACGCCTGAAGAGGCACACAGAACCACGACGGCACCGTCCAGTACACGCAAGGAACGTTCTACTTCGATAGTGAAGTCAACGTGCCCCGGAGTATCGATGATGTTGACGCGGTGCTCATCGAACTGCTTCTGCATACCGCTCCAGAAACAAGTGACAGCTGCGGAGGTGATGGTAATACCACGCTCCTGCTCCTGCTCCATCCAGTCGGTAGTGGATGCACCGTCATGGGTTTCACCCATCTTGTGGCTACGGCCTGTGTAAAACAGAACACGCTCAGTGGTGGTAGTCTTGCCGGCATCAACGTGCGCACAGATACCGATGTTACGATATCGTGCAAGTGGGGTAGTTCGAGCCACGACTCAATTCCTCTGATGTTTAGAAGCGATAGTGGGCAAAGGCCTTGTTGGCTTCTGCCATGCGATGCACGTCTTCACGTTTCTTAACAGCAGCACCACGACCTTCAGCAGCATCAGCAAGTTCACCTGCCAGACGCAACGCCATGGATTTCTCGCCACGCTTACGGGCGGCGTCTACCAGCCAGCGCATGGACAGAGCCATACGACGGGAGGGACGTACTTCCACGGGCACCTGGTAAGTCGCACCACCTACACGGCGGGACTTGACTTCAACCAGCGGCTGAACAGTTTCCAGTGCTTTTTCGAACAGCTCCAGCGGGTCCTGCTTGGTGCGTTCTTCAATTTTGTCCATCGCACCATAAACAATGCGCTCAGCAACAGACTTCTTGCCGTGCACCATCAGGTGGTTGATGAATTTTGCCAGTGTAATGTTACCGAATTTGGGATCCGGCAGGATTTCGCGCTTCGCAGCGACGCGTCTTCTTGGCATTGGATAAGCCCTCTGTAATAAATTAAGGTCTTCAGGATATGCGGATTGTATTCACATCCGCCCTTACTCTTATCGTCTTTCGGTCTCGCTTTAACAGCTACGCAACCCTAAGCGGCCACCGGCTGGAACAGCTTCACCGTCGGAGCGACGGGATCAGGACTTGGGACGCTTGGTACCGTACTTGGAACGACCCTGTTTGCGATCGTTAACACCGGAGCAGTCCAGAGAACCGCGTACAGTGTGGTAACGAACACCCGGGAGGTCTTTTACACGACCACCACGGATCAGAACAACTGAGTGTTCCTGCAGATTGTGACCTTCACCACCGATGTAGGAAGACACTTCAAAGCCGTTGGTCAGACGCACACGACATACTTTACGCAGAGCCGAGTTCGGCTTCTTCGGAGTAGTAGTGTAAACACGGGTACACACGCCACGACGCTGCGGACATGCTTCGAGCGCGCGAACGTCGCTCTGCTGCACCTTGCGCTTACGTGGCTGGCGTACCAACTGGTTAATCGTTGCCATTAAGCAAACTCCACGTTTGGTTTTTTACCATCTTTATGAGCTGAACTTTGAGTCCAGCACGAAAGGGCCGGAATTTTAATCAATTCCGGCCCCTGACGTCAATTATTGAGCAATATTTACTCAGCGTCCGGCGAAGACATGGATGCATTGAGTGCTTCGGTCAGTGCCTGCTGCACATCTTCCGCACTCACGGTCATACCTTCTGTTGCCATCTGACGTTTACGCTTACGCTCGCTGTGGTATGCCAGACCCGTACCCGCCGGGATCAGTCGACCTACCACCACGTTTTCTTTCAGGCCGCGCAGGAAGTCGCGCTTGCCGGTTACCGCACCTTCGGTCAATACGCGGGTTGTCTCCTGGAAGGAGGCCGCGGAGATGAACGACTCTGTTGCCAGAGAGGCTTTGGTAATACCCAGCAGTACGCGCTCGTACTTGGCCGGAATTTTGCCTTCCGCATCAAGGCGCTTGTTCTGATCAATGATCGCGGCATACTCAACCTGGTCACCCGGGATGAAGTCGGAATCGCCGGTTTCATTAATCTCGGCCTTGCGCAGCATCTGACGCACAATTACTTCAATGTGCTTGTCGTTGATTGCCACACCCTGGAGGCGATAAACCTCCTGGATCTCGCTGACAATGTACTTGGCCAGTTCGGCTACACCCAGGATTCGCAGGATGTCGTGAGCGTTGGACGGACCATCAGAGATGACCTCACCCTTCTCAACCGTTTCACCCTCAAACACGTTCAGGTTACGCCACTTCTGGATCATGATCTCAACCGGATCAGAACCATCCAGCGGGGTAATCACGATGCGACGCTTGCCCTTGGTTTCCTTGCCGAAGGTTACGGTACCTGAAACCTCTGCCAGTACGGCAGACTCTTTCGGCTTACGTGCCTCGAACAGGTCGGCAACACGCGGCAGACCACCGGTGATGTCCTTGTTGACCGAACCTTCCTGCGGAATACGCGCAAGAATGTCACCGATCTGAACATCAGCACCGTCGTTCAGGTTGACGATCGCCTTGGCCGGCAACAGGTACTGGGCCGGCATTTCAGTGCCCGGGTGGAACACGTCGTTGCCCTGCTCGTCTACCAGTTTGACCATCGGACGAATGTCTTTGCCAGCCTGCGGACGATCCTTGCCATCCAGAATCTCAATGGTTGAGAGGCCTGTCAGTTCGTCGGTCTGACGTTTGATGGTGATACCATCTTCCATACCCACGTACTGGATGCGGCCCGCCACTTCGGTCACGATCGGATGGGTGTGCGGGTCCCAGTTGGCCACAACAGCACCGGCATCAACCTTGGAGCCGTCACGCACCTTGATGATGGCACCGTACGGCAGCTTGTAACGCTCACGCTCACGACCATGCTCATCGGTTACACCGACTTCACCGGAACGAGAGGTCGCCACCAGGTTTCCATCGGTACGCTCAACATACTTCAGGTTATGCAGGCGGATTTCACCACCGTTCTTGACCTGAATGTTATCCACAGCAGCGGCTCGCGATGCAGCACCCCCGATGTGGAAGGTACGCATGGTCAGCTGTGTACCCGGTTCACCGATGGACTGGGCGGCAATAACGCCGACCGCTTCGCCACGGTTAACCAGATGTCCACGACCCAAGTCACGGCCATAGCAGTTGGAACAGATGCCGACCTGAGCTTCACAGGTGATCGCGGAGCGCACCAGAATCTCGTCAATGCCGCTGTATTTCTCGTCATTTTCCAGACGATAAACCCAGGTTTCGTCAATCAGCGTACCGGCTTCGATCAGCGTTTCTTTGCCGCTCGGGTCAAGCACATCCTGAGCCACGACACGCCCCAGTACACGCTCACCCAGAGTCACGATCACATCGCCACCCTCGATCATCGGCTGTACCAGTACACCCTTGTCGGTACCACAGTCCGGCTCGGTGATTACAACATCCTGTGCCACGTCAACCAGACGTCGAGTCAGATAACCAGAGTTTGCGGTTTTCAGAGCGGTATCCGCAAGACCCTTACGCGCACCGTGGGTTGAGATGAAGTACTGAAGTACGTTCAGACCTTCACGGAAGTTAGCCACGATCGGTGTTTCGATGATGGAACCATCCGGCTTGGCCATCAAGCCACGCATACCGGACAGCTGACGAATCTGTGCGGCACTGCCTCGAGCACCAGAGTCGGCCATCATATAAACGGAGTTGAAGGACTCCTGCTCGACCTTGTTGCCTTCGGCATCGATGACAACGTCGACTTTCAGGTTATCCATCATCTTCTTGGCCAGCAGTTCGTTGGCACGAGACCAGATGTCGATAACCTTGTTGTATTTTTCGCCCTGAGTTACGAGACCATCAGCGAACTGACGCTCGATCTCTTTAACTTCTTTATCGGCCTCGGCAATGATCTCGACCTTCTCGGCCGGGATTTCAAAGTCGTTAACGCCGATGGACGCGCCGGACATGGTCGCCTGACGGAAGCCCATGTACATCAGCTGGTCGGCGAAGATAACGGTGTCCTTCAGACCACAGCGACGGTAGGCTTCGTTGAGCAGGCGTGAGATCGACTTCTTCTTCATCGCCTGGTCGACCAGTTCGAACGGAAGGCCATCAGGCACGATATCGAACAGCATGGCACGGCCCACAGTGGTGTCCTGCAGTTCGTGACGCTCTTCCACATTGCCTTCGATGTCACGGATCACTTCCGGAATACGTACCTTGATACGTGCCTGAAGATGAACCTGACCGGCACCATGGGCGCGCTGCACTTCCTTGATGTCAGAGAAGATCATGCCCTCACCCTTGGCGTTGATACGCTCACGGGTCATGTAGTACAGGCCCAGTACCACGTCCTGAGACGGTACAATGATCGGCTCGCCGTTTGCCGGTGACAGGATGTTGTTGGTGGACATCATCAGAGCGCGGGCTTCAAGCTGAGCCTCGATGGTCAGCGGTACGTGCACCGCCATCTGGTCACCGTCGAAGTCAGCGTTGTATGCCGCACACACCAGCGGGTGCAGCTGAATCGCCTTGCCTTCGATCAGAACCGGTTCGAACGCCTGAATACCCAGACGGTGCAGAGTCGGTGCACGGTTCAGCAGGACCGGATGCTCACGGATCACCTCGTCGAGGATATCCCATACCAGCGGTTCTTCGCGCTCAACCATCTTCTTGGCCGCTTTGATGGTGGTCGCATGGCCACGCAGCTCCAGCTTGGAGAAGATGAATGGCTTAAACAGCTCCAGTGCCATTTTCTTCGGAAGACCGCACTGATGCAGACGCAGATACGGACCTACCACGATTACGGAACGACCGGAGTAGTCAACACGCTTGCCGAGCAGGTTCTGACGGAAACGACCCTGCTTGCCCTTGATCATATCGGCCAAGGATTTCAGCGGGCGCTTGTTGGAACCGGTTATGGCACGACCGCGACGACCGTTGTCCAGCAACGCGTCAACGGATTCCTGCAGCATGCGCTTCTCGTTGCGCACGATGATATCCGGCGCGTTCAGGTCGAGCAGGCGCTTCAGACGGTTGTTACGGTTGATCACACGACGGTACAGATCGTTCAGGTCGGAGGTCGCGAAACGACCACCATCCAGCGGTACCAGCGGACGCAGATCCGGCGGCAATACCGGCAGCACTTCCATGATCATCCAGCCGGGATCATTGCCCGACTTCAGGAAGGCTTCCATCAGTTTGAGACGCTTGGACAGCTTCTTGATCTTGGTTTCAGAGTTGGTCTGCGGCAGCTCTTCACGCAGCTGTTGGCACTCTTCTTCCAGATCGATTGAAGCCAGCAGTTCTTTAATCGCTTCCGCACCCATACGGGCATCGAAATCGTCACCGAACTCTTCCAGTGCTTCAAAGTACTGCTCGTCGTTCATCATCTGACCGCGCTCAAGCGTGGTCATACCCGGATCGATCACTACGAAAGATTCGAAGTAGAGTACACGCTCGATATCACGCAGGGTCATGTCCAGCATCAGGCCGATACGAGACGGCAGTGACTTCAGGAACCAGATATGTGCAACGGGTGATGCAAGCTCAATATGAGCCATGCGCTCACGACGCACCTTGGTTTGAGTGACTTCGACACCACACTTCTCGCAGATGACACCACGGTGCTTCATGCGCTTGTACTTGCCGCACAGGCACTCGTAATCCTTGACCGGACCAAAAATCTTGGCACAGAACAGGCCATCACGTTCCGGCTTGAAGGTACGGTAGTTGATGGTTTCCGGCTTTTTGACTTCACCGTAAGACCAGGAACGGATCATATCCGGTGATGCCAGGGATACACGAATGGAGTCGAACTCTTCGGACTGTCCCTGGGACTTCAGCAGATTCAGCAAATCTTTCATTGTCTATAGCTCCTCGCGGAGTTCTCTGCGCCGGGACCCGCGGATCCCGGCCTGGTGATCATTCAGGTCTTACTCGCTCTCAAGCTCGATATCGATGCCGAGAGAACGGATTTCCTTGATCAACACGTTGAACGATTCGGGCATACCCGGTTCCATACGGTGATCGCCATCGACGATGTTCTTGTACATCTTGGTACGACCGTTCACATCGTCCGACTTCACGGTCAGCATCTCCTGCAGGGTGTAGGCGGCACCATAGGCTTCCAGCGCCCAGACCTCCATCTCACCGAAGCGCTGACCACCGAACTGTGCCTTACCACCCAGCGGCTGCTGAGTAACGAGGCTGTAGGAGCCGGTGGAACGGGCATGCATCTTATCGTCAACCAAGTGGTTCAACTTCAGCATGTACATGTAGCCAACGGTTACCGGACGGTCAAACAGGTCGCCGGTGCGGCCGTCATACAGACGTACCTGACCGCTGTCATCCATATCAGCCAGACGCAGCAGTGCCTTGATTTCGCTTTCCTTGGCGCCATCAAATACCGGCGTTGCCAGCGGTACACCGCCCTTCAGGTTAGCAGCCAGCTCCAGGATTTCAGCATCGCTGAAGCTGTCCAGCTCTTCCTGACGACCCGCGGTCAAACCGCCGTGATCATCATTGTAGATCTGTCCCAGGAAGGTACGCAGCGCCTTGACCTTCTCGGCCTTGGCCTGCTCCTGTTCCAGGATACCGTTGATCTTGCGACCCAGACCCTTGGCAGCAGCACCGAAGTGCGTTTCGAGAATCTGACCCACGTTCATACGTGACGGTACGCCCAGCGGGTTGAGCACGATATCGACCGGTTCACCATTGGCATCGTACGGCATGTCTTCAACCGGCATGATAACCGAGATAACACCCTTGTTACCGTGACGACCCGCCATCTTGTCACCCGGCTGTACGCGGCGCTTGGTAGCAACGTATACCTTGACGATCTTGAGTACGCCCGGAGCCAGATCATCGCCGGTCTGCAGTTTGCGTTTCTTGTCTTCAAAACGCTTGTCCAGGTTCTCGCGACGCTCTTCCAGGTGCTTGCGTGCCAGCTCCAGTTCTTCTGCTACCGATTCATCAGCAACACGAATCTTGAACCATTCGGACTTTTTCAGTCCGGACAGGAACTCTTCGCTGATCTCTTCGCCTTTCTTCAGACCTGCACCGCCTTCAGCGGACAGACCGACCAGCTTACGCTGCAGACGTTCGAAGGTTGCCTGCTCGACGATTCGGAACTCTTCGTTCAAATCCTTGCGAATGCCATCCAGCTCTGATTTTTCGATCGAGAGTGAACGCTCATCCTTCTGCACGCCGTCACGGGTGAATACCTGCACATCGATAACCTTACCGATAGTGCCGGTCTTAACGCGCAAAGAGGTATCCTTAACATCGGACGCCTTTTCACCAAAAATCGCACGCAGCAGTTTTTCTTCCGGCGTCAACTGGGTTTCGCCTTTCGGCGTTACCTTGCCTACCAGAATGTCGCCCGGGCCCACTTCAGCACCGATGTGAACAATACCGGCCTCATCCAGTTTGGACAGTGCAGATTCGCCCACGTTGGGAATATCGGAGGTAATCTCTTCCGGCCCCAGCTTGGTATCACGCGCCACACAGGTCAGTTCCTGAATGTGGATGGTGGTAAAGCGATCTTCCTGCACCACACGCTCAGAGATGAGAATGGAGTCCTCGAAGTTGTAACCGTTCCAGGGCATGAACGCGATGCGCATGTTCTGACCCAGTGCCAACTCACCCAGGTCAACGGACGGGCCGTCAGCCATGATATCGCCACGCTGTACCACTTCGCCCGGACGGACGATGGAGCGCTGGTTGATGCAGGTGTTCTGGTTGGAACGAACATACTTGGTGAGGTTGTAGATATCCACACCGGCATCGCCCGCCTGAACTTCATCGTCATGAACACGTACCACAACGCGAGCAGCATCGACCGACTCAATCACACCACCGCGACGCGCAACCACGCAGACACCGGAGTCCTGCGCCACGTTACGCTCAATACCGGTACCGACCAGCGGCTTCTCGGCACGGAGAGTCGGCACGGCCTGACGCTGCATGTTGGAGCCCATGAGCGCTCGGTTGGCGTCATCGTGTTCCAGGAACGGAATCAGTGCCGCTGCAACGGATACCACCTGACGCGGAGACACATCCATGTACTGGATACGTTCCGGCGGCATTACGGTAAATTCGTTGAGGTGACGCACTGCCACCAGATCGTCAGTCAGACGACCGTTATCATCCATGGCCGCTGAAGCCTGGGCGATAACGTACTTGTTTTCTTCAATCGCTGACAGGTAATCGATTTCGTCGGTTACCTGACCGTCCAGCACACGACGGTACGGCGTTTCAAGGAAGCCGTAGTCGTTGGTGCGGGCAAAAACGGCCAGCGAGTTGATCAGACCGATGTTCGGGCCTTCAGGGGTCTCGATCGGGCAGACACGACCGTAGTGGGTCGGATGCACGTCACGGACTTCGAAGCCGGCACGTTCGCGGGTCAAACCACCCGGGCCCAGTGCGGAAACACGACGCTTGTGGGTGATTTCCGACAGCGGGTTGTTCTGGTCCATGAACTGCGACAACTGGCTGGAGCCAAAGAATTCCTTGATCGCGGCGGCCACTGGCTTGGCGTTGATCAGATCCTGCGGCATCAGGTTGTCGGACTCGGCCATTGAGAGGCGCTCACGCACGGCGCGCTCAACACGCACCAAACCTACACGGAACTGGTTCTCGGCCATTTCACCGACGGAACGGATACGACGGTTGCCCAGGTGATCGATGTCATCTACGGTGCCACGACCGTTGCGAATCTCGATCAAGGTCTTCATGACGTCCAGAATGTCGCTCTTGTCGAGCACACCGGAACCGGTTACTTCTTCACGGCCCAGTCGACGGTTGAACTTCATGCGACCAACGCCGGACAGGTCATAGCGCTCTTCAGAGAAGAACAGATTCTCGAACAGACCTTCAGCCGATTCCTTGGTAGGCGGCTCGCCGGGACGCATCATGCGATAGATTTCAACCAGCGCTTCCAGCTGACTGCGGGTCGGGTCGATGCGCAGAGTGTCAGACACGAACGGACCGCAATCCAGGTCGTTGGTGTACAGTGTCTCGATGCGATCAATACCCAGCACCTGCATCTTACCGATCAGTTCTTCGGTGATCTCGGCGTTGCAGTTGGCTACCAGTTCACCGGTACTCGGATCGACCAGGTTGCGCGCCAGTGCCTTGCCGATCAGGTATTCGGCTGGCACGTTCAGCTGCTGCATGCCCGCCTTGGCCATCTGGCGGATGTGGCGCGGGGTAATACGGCGACCCGCTTCAACAATCACGCTGCCTTCAGGGTCCTTGATCTCGAACGACATGGTCTCGCCACGCAGACGCTCTGGGATCAGATCCATCCAGATGGCATCCTGTTCCAAGGTCCAGCCGGTGGTTTCGAAGAAGGTTTCGAGAATTTCTTCCGCTTCAAGACCCAACGCACGCAGCAGAATGGTCGCCGGCAACTTGCGGCGACGGTCGATACGCACGAACAGACTGTCCTTCGGATCGAACTCGAAGTCGAGCCATGAGCCACGGTAAGGAATGATGCGGGCAGAATAGAGCAGCTTGCCTGAAGAGTGTGTCTTACCCTTGTCGTGGTCAAAGAACACACCCGGAGAGCGGTGCAGCTGAGATACGATGACACGCTCGGTACCATTAACAACAAAGGTACCGTTCTCGGTCATCAGGGGCATTTCGCCCATGTAAACTTCCTGCTCCTTGATATCCTTGACCGCCTTCGTAGAAGAGTCGCGATCATAGATGATCAGGCGCACTTTGACGCGCAGAGGCGCTGCGTAGGTGATACCACGCTGCTGACACTCTTTCACGTCGAATACGGGTTCGCCCAGACGGTAACCGGCGTACTCGAGGGCTGCGTTGCCAGAGTAAGAGACAATTGGAAATACGGAATTGAACGCAGCGTGCAAGCCTTCGTCACGACGTCCATCGCTTGCGTTGCCATCCTGCAGGAAGCGACGATAAGAGTCGAGCTGAATCGCCAGCAGGTATGGCACATCCATAACCTGTCGCAACTTGGCGAAATTCTTGCGAATGCGTTTCTTCTCAGTATATGAATAAGCCATCAGTGTTCCCCAGCATCTGCACCCAGGTTGAGAAGCCAGTCCGTCGCATGCCTGCGATCGGGCTGTGTAGCCATTATTTATTTGCTGTCTATAAATAACGGAAAAAGGCCGGTGGCGTTTCGCCACCAGCCATACGCTTTCAAGCAGTTTTAAGCCGCTTTTTGCGCATCAACGCGATTACTTGAGCTCAACAGTCGCGCCAGCTTCTTCCAGAGCCTTTTTCAGCTCTTCAGCTTCATCTTTGGAAACGCCTTCTTTGATGGTAGACGGAGCGCCGTCAACCAGCTCTTTGGCTTCTTTCAGGCCCAGGCCGGTAGCGCCACGGACAGCCTTGATGACGTTTACTTTCTTGTCGCCGGCAGCAGCCAGAACAACGTTGAACTCAGTCTGCTCTTCAGCAGCAGCGCCGGCATCACCAGCCGGACCAGCCATAACAGCAGCAGCGGCAGTTACGCCGAACTTCTCTTCCATGGCTTCGATCAGAGTAACAACGTCCTTAACAGACATTTCAGAGATTGCGTTGATGATATCTTCGTGAGTCAGAGACATGATTCAAATCCTGATAATTGGGTAGAGCAATAGCTCGTTAAAACTTTCAAGAAACAGCCGAGAACGAATCTCAGGCAGCTTCCTGCTCTTTCTGGTCGCGAATGGCCGCAATGGTACGAACCAGCTTGCCGGCTGAAGCTTCTTTCAAGACGCTCATCAGCTTGGCGATTGCTTCGTCGTAAGTCGGCAGGCTTGCCAGCATTGTGATATCGACCAGTTCACCTTCGAAGGCGGCTGTTTTCAGCTCGAACTTCTCGTTCTTTTTCGCGAAATCCTTGAGGATACGCGCACCGGCACCCGGGTGCTCGGTGGAGAAGGCGATAATGGTCGGACCTACAAAGCTGTCCTGCAGACATGCGTAGTCAGTGCCATCTACTGCGCGACGAGCCAGTGTATTACGTACGACTTTCAGCCATACGCCGTTTGCACGGGCTTCTTTACGCAGAGCAGTCATGTCTTCTACAGTTACACCGCGTGAATCGGCTACAACTGCAGACAGAGCAGACTTGGCAGCTTCCTGGACTTCAGCGACGATCGCTTTTTTGTCTTCGAGTCCTAATGCCACGATTTACTCCTGGATATAGTCTTGCGACTGTTTACCAACCACCCCCTGCGGGGCTTCTGAGTACGGTGGTTTTGATTCATGTGAATCGCACCGTCTGCGCAGGCTGGTGTTTCCATTAAGATGCCGCAACCGAAGTGACGACATCACCTGCGGTCTTTGACGGCCTTCGTCTCTGTATTACAGGTCACGAAGACCCTCAAAAAACCTTTACGTCGATCAGAAGCTCAGAGAGGACTGATCGATCGCCAGACCCGGGCCCATGGTAGTGGACAGGGTCACTTTCTTGACGTAAACACCCTTGGCGGAAGAAGGCTTCAGCTTCTTCAGTTCAGCCAACAGTGCTTCAACGTTCTGCTGGATAGCCTGAGCTTCGAAGCCCAGCTTGCCAACTGAACAGTGAATGATACCGTTCTTGTCAGTACGGAAGCGCACCTGACCAGCTTTGGCGTTGTTAACGGCAGTCGCCACGTCGGGAGTTACAGTACCAACCTTCGGGTTCGGCATCAGACCGCGCGGACCCAGGATCTGACCCAACTGACCCACAACGCGCATGGCGTCCGGAGTCGCGATCACAACGTCAAAGTCCAGGTTACCGGCTTTTACCTGCTCAGCCAGATCATCGAAACCAACGATGTCTGCACCAGCTGCTTTTGCCTTTTCGGCATTCTCGCCCTGCGCGAAAACCGCAACACGAACATCCTTGCCGGTACCGTTCGGCAGTACGCTGGAGCCACGTACAACCTGATCAGATTTACGCGGATCAACACCCAGGTTCACTGCAACGTCGACAGACTCGGTGAACTTGACAGCAGAAACTTCGCCCAGCAGAGATACAGCATCTGTTACTGCGTACAGCTTGCCGCTCTCGATTTTTTCACGAATCGCCTTCTGGCGCTTTGTCAGCTTAGCCATTATTCATCACCCTCTACAACAAGGCCCATGGAGCGCGCGCTTCCGGCGATGGTGCGGACAGCCGCATCCATGTCAGCCGCGGTCAGATCAGGCATCTTGGTGGTTGCAATCTCTTCCAGCTGAGCGCGAGTAACAGTACCCACTTTTTCAGTGTTCGGACGCGCAGAACCACTCTTCAGACCTGCAGCCTTCTTCAACAGAATGGCAGCCGGCGGAGTCTTGGTGATGAACGTAAAGCTGCGGTCGCTGTATACAGTAATAACAACCGGAGTCGGCAGACCAGGCTCAATACCCTGAGTCTGGGCGTTGAACGCCTTACAGAACTCCATGATGTTAACACCGTGCTGACCCAGAGCCGGACCTACTGGAGGACTCGGGTTAGCCTGACCTGCTTTTACCTGCAGCTTGATATAAGCGTTGATTTTCTTAGCCATTAAGCTACTCCTTTGGGTTCAAACGCCCTGAGGGCTCCCCATTTCCACAACAACGAAAACCGCCTGATGGCGGCTTCGTTACCAGAATCTCAGGCCTTTTCGACCTGAGTAAATTCAAGCTCGACCGGTGTCGAGCGCCCGAAGATGAGAACAGCCACCTGCAAACGGTTCTTCTCGTAGTTGACCTCTTCGACCACGCCATTGAAATCAGCAAAGGGACCGTCGATGACACGCACCATCTCACCGGGTTCAAATACAGTCTTGGGCCTTGGCTTGTCTGCACCGCTTTCAACACGCTGCAGAATTTCCTGAGCCTCTTTTTCAGTAATCGGTGCAGGCTTATCAGCCGTACCACCAATAAAACCCATTACGCGGGGAGTATTCTTCACCAGATGCCAAGTTTCATCATTCATGGCCATCTGCACCAGCACGTAACCGGGGTAAAACTTGCGCTCGGACTTACGCTTTTTGCCGTCACGAATCTCAACCACTTCTTCGGTGGGAACCAGCACTTCACCGAACAGATCCTGCATACCATGCAGCTCAATCCGTTCTTTCAGTGCATTCATGACGCGCTTTTCGTAGCCGGAGTAGGCATGCACGACATACCAGCGCTTCTTGTCCATGTCCATGCTCACACCTCTTATCCGATGGCGCCGGACACCAGCCAACCCAACAGGGAATCAAGCCCCCAGAGCGCCAGCCCGACCAACAGTACAGCAATCACTACAATTGCAGTTGTCTGCAGCGTTTCCTGGCGCGTTGGCCAGACAACCCTGCGAATCTCATTCTTGGCTTCTTTGAACAGCCTGAAGAACGCCTTTCCTTTCGCGGTCTGCAGCGCAACCAGCCCTGCAATCACCGCCAGCGCCAACAGCGCCAAAACACGGTACAGCAGTGACTCGCCAGCGAACATGGAGTTCCCTACCACACCAGCTGCAACCAATGCTACAACGACAAGCCACTTCAGGCCGTCGAGTTTAGATCCTTCGGAAGTCACTTTAGAGTTCACGCCAGGGCCTCGGAAAAATGAAAGCTTGCGCTTTGTGTGACGCCATTCCCGATTAGGAATGGCAGGCCAGGAGGGACTCGAACCCCCAACCTGCGGTTTTGGAGACCGCTGCTCTGCCAGTTGAGCTACTGGCCTGTTGCGTAACAGGGAGGCACATTATATGCACCTCCCCACACAGGTGCAACAGGTAATTACCGAATTTTATTCGATAATTTTGGCTACCACGCCTGCGCCAACGGTACGACCACCTTCACGGATAGCGAAGCGCAGGCCTTCTTCCATCGCGATCGGGTTGATCAGGGTAACGGACATCTGAACGTTGTCACCCGGCATTACCATTTCAACACCTTCCGGCAGTTCACACGCGCCAGTGATGTCAGTAGTACGGAAGTAGAACTGCGGACGGTAGCCCTTGAAGAACGGAGTATGACGACCGCCTTCTTCTTTGCTCAGTACGTACACTTCGCCTTCGAACTGAGTATGCGGCTTGATTGAGCCCGGCTTGCACAGTACCTGACCACGTTCAACGTCGTCACGCTTGGTACCACGCAGCAGCGCACCAACGTTCTCACCGGCACGACCCTGATCCAGCAGCTTGCGGAACATCTCAACGCCAGTACAGGTGGTCTTGGTGGTGTCGCGGATACCCACGATTTCCACTTCGTCACCCACGTTCAGGATGCCACGCTCGATACGACCGGTTACTACGGTACCACGACCGGAGATGGAGAATACGTCCTCGATCGGCATCAGGAACGGCAGGTCAATTGCACGCTCAGGCTCAGGAATGTACTCGTCCAGAGTCTCAACCAGCTTCTTAACGGCAGAGGTGCCGAAGCCGTTGTCGTCTTCACCGTTCAGCGCCATCAGCGCAGAACCTACAACGATCGGAGTGTCGTCGCCCGGGAAGTCGTACTGATCCAGAAGTTCGCGAACTTCCATCTCTACCAGTTCCAGCAGCTCTTCATCGTCTACCATGTCCGCTTTGTTCAGGAACACAACGATGTAAGGTACACCTACCTGACGTGACAGCAGGATGTGCTCACGGGTCTGCGGCATGGGGCCGTCAGCAGCAGAACATACCAGGATCGCGCCGTCCATCTGGGCAGCACCGGTGATCATGTTCTTAACGTAGTCAGCGTGTCCCGGGCAGTCTACGTGCGCGTAGTGGCGAGTCGGTGATTCGTACTCTACGTGTGAAGTAGAGATGGTGATACCACGCTCACGCTCTTCCGGTGCGTTGTCGATACCGTCGAAGGCAACGGCTGCGCCGCCCCATACTTCTGCACAGACGCGAGTCAGTGCAGCGGTCAGTGTCGTTTTGCCGTGGTCAACGTGGCCGATAGTACCTACGTTAACGTGCGGCTTGTTACGTTCAAATGATTGCTTAGCCATCGCGAGTCAACCTGATCAAGTCGTTTCAAGGACGCAAATACAACAAAGGGTAGACATATCTCTATATCTACCCTTTGCGACAAAACTGGAGCTCATGGGCGGATTTGAACCGCCGACCTCACCCTTACCAAGGGTGTGCTCTACCCCTGAGCTACATGAGCATATTCGGTATATCTTCGTTGGAGCGGGTAGCGGGAATCGAACCCGCCTCTTCAGCTTGGAAGGCTGAGGTAATAGCCACTATACCATACCCGCTTGAACGGAGATGGTGGTGGGAGGTGGATTCGAACCACCGAAGCTCGCGCGTCAGATTTACAGTCTGATCCCTTTGGCCACTCGGGAACCCCACCAGCCTTTCAAACACTTCGTCGAGATGGTGCCGGCACGAGGAGTCGAACCCCGGACCTACTGATTACAAGTCAGTTGCTCTACCAACTGAGCTATACCGGCCTTGTCTCTCGAAGTGGTGCGTATCTTACTGATCCGACTGGGACTGTGCAAGCCCAGAACATAATTTTTTTTCAATTTTTATACCCGGCCATCCTCGCAGTAACAACTGCCTGGGGGCAAGGCCAATTTCCGTTCCAGCTGACACCTCAACTTCAAGCAGAACACCCGTACCTGGCTGCATGACCGGCTGCAATTCACTGTTAAGTCCCAAGCCTTCCTTCAGCGCACGCTGCTCAACCGCTGCTTCTGCACGGGCACGATCACCGGTGAACGGCCCCAGCAGGAAGCGCCCCTGACGGGTTTGCGGTACCCACCCCGCAATCGCCAGCCGGTCAAGCAACTCACGTTGCGCCTGAGCCTGTGATGGAATCTCAACCGCCAGCTGATAGCCCGCCACCTCTTCCGGAGCGGGGAACTGTGCAACGGCCATTGCGATCGGCGCCAGCAGTTGGGCGGCCTGCCCAGCTTCATTCTCCGTTGTAAAAACGCCCACCTGATAACATTCGAGCTGAAGCGGGCTTACAACCTCCCCTCCGGACAACTCATGCAACAGCCGCAACCTGGTTACCTGATCCTGACTGAAGGCACTGTTTGCAGTTGCCGTCTGCTCACGCTGCGCGTACCACAAAAAAAGCAGCGCATTGCATAACAGCAGAATCAGCAACAACCAACGCAGCATGCCTTACTCCAGCGCCCAACGCAGTCCATCAAGGACCAGATCAGGCACAAGCTCTCCCATACCCATAAGTTCGCAAAACAGAGCACCATCACCCCCGGTCACCAGCAAGGGCGCACCTGTCTGCTGCTGTTCCAGCCAACGCGGCAGCATTTGTGCCAGCGAGCTGAACATCAGATTTGTTCCATGAGCCACAGCACTGCTGGTATCACAACCCGGTTCAAGACTGAACACCTCGATGTCACGATCGACCAGTATGCCGGCCGTAGAGCCGGTCAACACCTGACGCATCAAGCGCAGGCCCGGTAGTATATAGCCGCCGAGATGTTCACCTTCGGCACCGAGCAGATCGATTGTAATTGCACTGCCACAATCAATGATGCAGCAGGCCTGCCCGCAACGCTTCCAGGCTGCCAGCATCACCAACCAGCGATCAACCCCCATTCTGGCCGGATCAGCATAACTGTTACGCACACCGGCAGCCGCTGCAGCCGTTCGCGCAAATCGCACCGGCACGCCCCAAACCGCTGCAACCGATTCAGACAACGCCTGCTCAAAAGCGACACCGGCAACCGAGCCTGCCAGCACCTTTTGCGGCTCTTCAGGGCAGTCAGCCAGACTCGCAACACTAAACTCGCGCGTCAGCCAGCGCCCGCTTGCCGCTGCAGCGCCATTCCCCTGTCTGTAGCGCCATTTGATGAACGTATTACCCGCATCGACCTCAAGTATCATTGCAGTCGCACGCTCATCTCGCCACCGTGGAACACTTCCTGTCCGGCACTCGTTTGCAGCCGCAACCCACCTTGATCGGTCACCCCCAAACAAACCCCTTCATACCGGCGTGGCCCTGAGGTCAGTGCCACCTCGCGCCCACGAAAGGCGTTGGCCTCCTCCCAGGCGGAACGCAGTGGCGCAAAGCCACTGGTTTCAAAGCGCTCCAGCATGTGGATCAGCTCACTCACCACAGTCGCAAGCAGCTGTGTTTTTGAACCGGAATATCCCAGCTGAGTCAGGTCCACACAGGGTTGATCCAGCTGCTCAACCATTGCTTCAGGCAATTGGACATTGAGACCTATACCAATAGCCACCTGACATTCACCCGCCGCATCGCCACTGAGTTCAATCAGAATTCCACCCAACTTGGCATCATTCACCAGCAGATCATTGGGCCACTTGAGACCGATATTCACTAGCCCCTCCTGTGTCAACGCCTGCTGCAGTGCCAACCCGACAGCAAGACTGAGCCCCTCAAGGGCGGCAGCACCACTGTTAAAGCGCCAGGCCAGAGAGAAACAAAGACTTGAGCCCAGCGGGCTGACCCATTGCCGCCCACGCCGCCCCCGTCCCGAGTGCTGATACTCGGAAGCGAACAGCCCAGCCGTGAGCCCCGCCTGCATGGCATCCAGTGCACGCGTATTGGTTGAATCCGTTTCCACCGTCAGCACCAACTGCCCAAGCCGGTCTCGCACAGGTTGCGGCAGCAGCTGCTGCAGGTCAGCTTCATCCAGCAGATCCAGGCCTCCAGGAATGCGATATCCCCGCCCCTTCACGCTATACACCTCAACACCCAGCTCCTGCAGCCGCTGCATGTGCTTCCAAACAGCACTGCGACTGATGCCCAGGGTTCGACCAAGTTCACTGCCGGAATGGAATGCGCCGTCAGCCAGAACCCGCAACAGGTTATCCAGCATCATGCAGTCTTGCCTCCAGCACGATCCAGCACGATAAAACTGTAATCATAAGGATTGGGCTCAATGGCACTGAAGTCTTCCCGAGCCATCTCTTGCCACTGCGAGGGGTCGAGCGGCGGAAAATGCGCATCACCCTGCACCTCGGCATGAACCTGAGTCAGATAAAGGCGATCAGCCTGCGGCAGGGCAAGTGCATATATCTCGGCACCACCAATGACCAGCGACTCCTCAAAGCCATTGACGAGTGCCAGACTCTCCGCCAGTTCAATCGCCTGTTGCAGACTGTGGACAACCCGGACCCCTGCACCATCATGAGTCCAGTCCGGATTGCGCGTGATGATGATATTGGTGCGTCCCGGCAGCGGTCGACCAATCGACTCGAAGGTTTTGCGCCCCATAATGATCGGCTTACCCAAAGTCACCCGCTTGAAGTACTTCAGATCCTCCGGCAGATACCAGGGCAGCTTATTGTTATTACCAATTACTCGGTTTTGAGACTGGGCAGCAATCATCGCCAGACGCATGAGATCTCCTCGGATTCAGACAGCGATAGGGGCTCGAATGGCAGGATCAGGCGCATAGCCGATCACCTCGAAGTCATCGTATTCATAGCTGAAGATATCCGCCGGGCGGCGCTTTATCTGCAGCTGAGGCAAGCGCTTGGGCGTACGCGACAACTGTTCGTCCACAATGGCCGGATCACTCAGATGATTTGCATACAGGTGTAAATCGCCAAAGGTATGCACAAACTCCCCCACCTCAAGATCACATTGCTGTGCGATCATGTGGGTCAGTAGCGCATAGGAGGCTATATTGAATGGCACCCCCAGAAAGAAATCGGCACTGCGCTGATACAGCTGGCAACTCAACCGACCGTTTGCCACATAAAACTGGAACAGAGTATGGCAGGGAGGGAGAGCTGCCTTGCCGTGCCGGGCATTCTCTTGCGGGCTGAGCGACTCATCCGGCAGATCCGCCGGGTTCCAGCCACTGACGATCAGGCGGCGTGAGTTGGGGGTGCGCTTGATCTGTTCAACAACAGTGGCGATCTGGTCGATACTGGACCCATCCGGACAGGCCCATGAACGCCACTGCTTGCCGTAGACCGGCCCCAGCTCACCGTTTTCCAGCGCCCATTCATTCCAGATACTAACCCCGTGCTGCTGCAGCCAGGTGTTGTCGGTGCTGCCTGAGAGAAACCAGAGCAACTCGTAGATCACCGACTTCAGGTGCACCTTTTTAGTGGTCAACAGTGGAAAACCTTCACTCAGATCAAACCGCATCTGGCGCCCGAACAGGGAACGTGTACCTGTACCGGTGCGATCACCCTTGTCAGTGCCCTGCTCCTTGATCTCACGCATCAGATCCAGATACTGCTGCATATGCGCCCCGCTCCAAAAACAAATGGACTTCATTCTAGGGCGTTTGGGTTGTGTAGACCAGATCGATCTATGTTTTGCGGCGGTAAGCCAGCAGCATCAGCAACCCTCCCAGCAGCAGCATTGGCAGCGACAACAACTGCCCCATGGTCAGCCAGTCAAACGCGATAAAGCCGAGATGCCCGTCCGGCTCACGCACAAATTCAACCAGAAAGCGGAAACTGCCATACGCCATCAAAAACAGGCCCGACACTGCCATGCGTGGGCGAAGACGGGATGAAAACCACCACAGCAATACAAACAGGACAACACCCTCCAACAGCATCTGATACAGCTGTGACGGATGTCGTGCCAGCATGTCACCGGCACGGGGGAAGATGACGCCCCAAGACTGATCCGTTGGCCGTCCCCAGACCTCCCCGCCGATAAAGTTGCCCAACCGGCCGGCACCGAGCCCGATCGGCACCAGTGGCGCAATGAAATCCCCGATTTCGAAGAAGGTTTTCCCTTGTCGCCTGGCAAACAGCCATGCCACTGCGAGCACGCCCAGCAAGCCCCCGTGGAAAGACATGCCCCCCTCCCACACGGCGAACAGCCAGAGCGGGTCCTGCAGAAAATAGTCAAAATTGTAGAACAGGACGTAGCCTGCACGCCCACCGACGATCACGCCGACCGCGCCCCAGAATACCAGATCCGACACCTGCTGCTCGGTCCAGCCTGAACCTGGTTGACGGGCGCGCCTATTGCCCAACCACCAGGCACCGCCAAAACCGATCAGATACATCAGTCCATACCAGTGAATTTGCAGCGGGCCCAGCTCCAGCGCCAGCGGGTTGATATTATGAATCCACATAAAGCCTCACCAGAGATTACCGAGAATAAAACGCAGCGATACCGCGAGCAAAAACAGGGCAAAAACCTTTTTCAGCTTCGCCTGCGGCAGACTGTGTGCCAGCCGCGCACCGATCGGCGCCGTCAGATAGCTGGCCACGACAATACCGGCAAACGCCGGCAGGTAAACATACCCCAGACTCCACGCTGGCAGCTGCTGTTCACCCCAGCCGAGCCAGATATTGGTGCCGGCCCCCATCAGTGCGATTGGAAGACCACAGGCCGCTGAAGTTGCAACTGCCTGCTGCATATCGATCCGACGCCAGTTCAGATAGGGCACCGTCAGGGTACCGCCACCGATACCGAAAATCGCAGACGCCCAGCCGATCCCGGCTCCTGCTACCCCAAGCTCAGGTTTTGATGGCTGCGCATCACCTGTAGAAGGCTTGAGATTCAGAGCCATCTGGATGGCTACCAACAGCACAAAAATGCCGATGGTCAGCTGCAATACCGGGCCGGGCAGTTGTACTGCCGTATTCACGCCGAGCAGAGCGCCAAACAGAATACCCGCCCCCAGCGGCCGGAACAGTTCCCAGCGCACCGCCCGACGCCCGTGATGCGCCCGAACAGAGCTGATCGACGTGACTACGATGGTTGCCAGCGAGGTTGCCACCGCCATATGGGTCAGTACAGCAGCGGATATTCCCTGCAGCTCAAAGGTAACGATCAGCACCGGCACGATCAGCAGACCGCCACCGATTCCAAACAGGCCGGCAACGACACCAGCCAGCGCACCCAGCAACAGATACAGCGCCAAAGTTGTTAACATGGTTTCAATCCTGGTACGAAAAAGTCGATTATATTAGTGACTGTTGCCCACAGATGAAACCGGAGGGGATGTGTGTCTGCTCACTATTGCCGTTAATGCCGATCCGGAATGGCCGCTGCTGCTGGTTGCCAACCGTGATGAATTTCATGCGCGCCCCACCGCACCCGTCGCCCCCTGGCCAGACCTGCCTATTTTGGGCGGTCGGGATCTGCAGGCAGGCGGCAGCTGGATGGCACTGGGGAACAACAATCGCTTTGCACTGGTTACCAATCACCGCGATGCACGGCGCCAGCCACCCGAGGAAGCCCCCAGCCGCGGGACGCTGGTTACGGAGTTCATTCTCTCTCAGCAATCGGCACAGGATTTCTGCCAGAGCCTTACAGCCGCACGTGCCGGCTTCAACCTGCTGCTGGCCGATGGCAAGGGACTTTGGCATTACAGCAACGTCAACGGTCTGTGTCAGCCGGTCATGCCCGGCATCCATGCATTAAGCAACGCGCTGTTGGATACACCCTGGCCAAAGGCACTGCGCGCCAGGGCAGCCCTGGCCCGCGCCATGGACAACCGTGAACTGAGCGAAACACAGCTGCTACGATTGCTGCACGATGAGCATCGCCCCAGTGATGAGGCGCTGCCTGATACCGGTATCCGGCTGGAACGGGAACGGCTGCTGTCATCCTGTTTCATCCGTTCGCCGGATTATGGCACTCGCGCCAGCACTCTTTTGTTGCAGCACCGCAGCGGCCGCATGCTGTTTTTGGAGGAGGGATACGACCGGGATGGCCGCGCGCTCAGTCTGCGCCGCTACAGTCTGGATCGTCCTCTGCTGGTTCCTGTTGATTGGGAAGACGTGGCCGGGTCAGCTGCCCCAGGCCCAAATGCTTGAGAGTACGACGCAAATACCGGTGGATCTCTTCGGCATCATCCATACGCAGCACCTGGCTGAGCAGTGACTGCGCTCTGGCCAGGCTTACACCACGAATGGCGGACTTGACCCGTGGAAGGTTGTTGGAGTTCATTGACAGCACTTCATACCCCATCGCCATCAACAACAGTGCCCCGCCAGGGTCGGCTGCCATCTCGCCACAGATGGACACCGGCTTTCCCTCCTTGCGGGTTTCACGGGCGATATACTGCAGCGCGCGCAATACAGCGGGATGATAGGGTGCATACAAGCCGGCCACGCGCGGGTTGTTGCGGTCCACCGCCAGCAGGTATTGGGTCAAATCGTTGGACCCCACTGAGATAAAATCGACTATGCGTGCAAAGCGGCGCACCTGGTACACCGCGGCCGGAACCTCTACCATCACGCCGACCATGGGACGCTCAACCGCGTAGCCTTCGTCCTGCAGCTCAGCCAGTGCACGGTCAATCTGGCGCATCGCCTCTTCGACCTCATGCACACTGGTCACCATCGGCAGCATGATGCGCAGATTGTTGAGCCCCTCGGAGGCACGCAACATGGCACGCACCTGTACCAGAAATATTTCAGGGTGGTCCAGGGTTACTCGGATGCCGCGCCAGCCCAGGAAGGGGTTGTCTTCCTCGATCGGGAAGTAAGGCAGCGCCTTGTCGCCGCCGATATCCAGTGTTCGCATGGTCACGGGCCGTGGTGCAAACGCTTCCATCTGACTGCGATAACTCTGCAGCTGCTCCTGTTCGCTGGGGAAGAAGTCACGGATCATGAAGGGAATTTCAGTACGATACAGACCAATCCCTTCGGCACCACGTTCCAGTGAGCGGGTCACATCCGCCACCAGCCCGGTATTGACCCACAGCGGCATGCGATAACCGTCCGTTGTTTCAGCCGGCAGGTCCCGGAGCCCTTCCAGCCCGGCTGCCACCAACCGCTCTTCACGCATCACTTCACGGAAGGCTTCCAGCAACTGTTCCGAAGGGTTCACATAGATGCGACCGGAGTAACCGTCCACTATCACCTTGCGCCCCTCAAGGCGGGTAAAGGGCAGGTCGACCACCCCCATCACGGTGGGTATGCCGATTGAGCGTGCCATGATCGCTGCATGGGAATTACCCGAGCCGGTCACCGATACCAATCCGACCAGCTTGTTCTCCGGCACCATGCCCAGCATCGCCGGTGACAGTTCATCTGCGATCAGGATACTGTCATCGGGATAATCAACCTCCATCGGGCCTGCACTTTCCTGCAGATAGCTGAGAATGCGCCGGCCAAGGTCACGCACATCGGTAGCTCGCTCACGCAGGTAGGCGTCTTCCATGGCGTTGAACTGCTTCACATGACCAAGGATAACTTCGCGCAGCGCGCCCTGAACCCAATTGCCGGCACGAATGTGCGCCTCAATTTCAGTCTTGAGCGCCGGGTCATCCAGCATCCGCAGGTAAACGTCAAACAGCGCCTGTTCTTCGGACTTCAGCCTCTGTGCCAGACTGCGTCCCGCGGTGCGGATATCATCCCGTACCGCTTCCATCGCCATCTCCAGACTGTGCAGTTCCTGCTCGACATCGTGTGGCGTCTTGTCTGGAACGGTTTCCAGCTCGGCGTCGATGGTTGCCACGACCACAGTTCCAATCGCCACTCCCGACGCGGCAGCCACACCATCGAAGCGACGATCATGCACCGCCTTCGCCTCGGCCTGGGGGTGCTGCTCCGAGTTGATTGAACCGGTCGCCTCTGCATGGGCGATAACCCCCGCCAACTGGGCCGACACCGTTACCAGAAAAGCCTCTTCACTTTCATCAAAGCGGCGCAGATCATGCTGCTGTACGACCAGGACCCCCAGCACACTGCGGTGATGGATGATCGGCACCCCCAGAAAGGCATGAAAGCGCTCTTCTCCGGTTGACTGGAGGTAGTGAAACGCCGGGTGACTGAAGGCATCTTCCAGGTTGATTGGCTCGGCTCGCTGTCCCACAAGCCCTACGATACCCTCTGTCATGGACAGGCTGACCTTGCCGACCGCTTCCTGATTCAGCCCCTGGGTTGCTCGCAGTACATAGCGCTGTTGCACTGAGTCCAGCAAAAAAATAGAGCACACTTCCGTCCGCATGGCACGCTGAATACGGCGCACAATCAGGTCCAGCACAGACTCCAGGTCCGGGGCAGTACTGACTTCCTGTACGATTTTGCGCAGTACACTCAACATGCTCATGGGGCGCTCCTATCTCTGCATCAGACCACGGCCTATAAACGTGCCAACCGCGGTGACAACTCCTTCATCGCTTTCCGATACACCTCGCGCTTGAAGGACACCACCTGCCCCAGAGGGTACCAATAACTGACCCACTCCCAGCCATCAAACTCGGGAGAGTCGGTATGGTCGATCCGCACGGCACTGTCTTCACTGAGCATCCGCAACAGGAACCATTTCTGTTTCTGGCCTACACACACAGGGTGTGAGTGGCGCCTGATCATGCGTTTGGGCAAACGGTAGCGCAGCCAGCCTCTCGTCACCGCCATGATTTCAACATCACGGGGCGACAAACCGATCTCTTCGCTCAGCTCACGATACATTGCCTGCTCCGGCGTTTCGTTCGACTGTATGCCCCCCTGCGGGAACTGCCAGGCGTTCTGCCCGATGCGTCTTGCCCAAAGAACCTGACCCTGCGAATTAACCAGAATGATTCCGACATTGGGCCTGAATCCATCTGTATCAATCACAATTCTGATCCCGATCAATATACGTTTTAGTTTTATTGTTCCACAGATCCGTGATTTGGCAAATAGCCACCGCTTCTCGGCAATTGCACGTACCTCCAGGCCCGTCTATGCTTGCGCTTTATTTTCAGCCGGCTCCGCCGGCAACCGACACTGAGGGAGTTAGCCGTGAGCCTGGCGATTTTTGATCTGGACCATACCCTGATCGGCGGCGACAGCGACCATGCCTGGGGCGAATTTCTGTGCCGCAAGGGCGTGGTAGACGAAACGGAATACCGCGCTGCCAATGACCGCTTCTATGAAGAGTACCTGCGCGGCGAGATGGATATCCACCAGTTTTTGAATTTCGCGCTGAATCCACTGGCCCAGCACTCACCGGAGCAACTGGACAGATGGCACGCAGAATTCATGCAGGAGTGCATCGAGCTGATTATCCTGCCCAAAGCGGAAGCATTGCTGCAACAGCACCGAGAACAGGGCGACTTTCTGCTGATCATCACTGCAACCAACCGCTTTGTCACGGCACCCATTGCCCAACGGCTGGGTGTCGATGACCTGCTGGCCACCGATCCGGAGATGGTCAACGGACGTTTCACCGGCAAGGTCGCCGGCACGCCGTGTTTCCAGGGTGGCAAGGTGACACGCCTCCAGCAGTGGCTGAAACAGACTGGCCACAGCCTGAAAGACAGTTGGTTCTACAGCGACTCCAATAACGACCTGCCCCTGCTGGAAGTAGTGGACAACCCGGTAGCCACCAACCCGGATGAACGCCTGCGCACAACGGCAGAGACACGTGGCTGGCCGATCCTGCAGTTGATGGAGTGATATCGATGGCTGCGCCGGGGTGACTCTGTTTCGGCGCGGCCATTCCCCATCAGAGGCGCGTACGGCAGGCTTTCATGCTGGCATTAAGCGCACGCATGATGGAACGACGGCTAATCACCCCCGCCAGCCGACCATCCTTGCCCACGACCGGCCAGGTTTTGGGTTTATCACCACCCATTTTCTGCACCTGATCAATAATGTTCTCTCCAGGGCTGGCACACAGCGGCTCGCTGAACATGATATCGCGCACCTGAATCCGGCTATCACAGTGGTAACTGCCGCTGATTAGATAACCGACACAATCATGCTCGGACACAAAGCCACACACCCGATGCTCATCATCAACCACGGGCAAACCGCTCTGGCCAGACTGCAGTATCAGATCCACCGCCTCGGCCAGCGTCATCTCCACGTGCAGCGGATGGGGTACAGGCTGCATCAAATCCTCTACGCGTTGCTGATGAATCATATTGACTCTCCTTGGGTCACCGGTCGTCTTTTGCAGCTATTATCTCAGATCGTTGCCTGCTTCTGTCTTGATTATAGTCAGGGACAGGGGTTGGGGTAGCGTTGATGGATCGCTTCAATCTCTGCCAATAGGTCGGGAGTCAGTGTCAGCTGCAGAGACTCGAGGTTACTGCGCAGCTGGGTCATGCGAGTCGCGCCAATGATATTACTGCCCAGGAAGGGCCTGCTGTTCACATAGGCCAGCGCCATTTGTGCCGGGTCCATGCCCTGCTCGGCCGCCAGCGCCAAGTAGGCATCGGTGGCCGCAAGTCCCTGCTCGGTAATATAGCGCTTGTACTCAGGGAACAGCGCCAGACGCGATCCCTCAGGGCGAGCCCCTCCTGCGTATTTGCCGCTGAGCACGCCAAATCCCAGCGGTGAGTAGGCCAACAGACCCACCTTTTCACGCAGCAGCACCTCGGCAAGCCCTACCTCGGTCGTGCGGTTGAGCAGACTGTAGGGATTCTGTACCGAGATGATCCGAGGCAGACCCAGCTGCTCGGCCAGCTGAAGGCACTTCATGGTACCCCAGGGGGTTTCGTTGGACAGACCGATGTAGCGGATCTTGCCCTCGCTTACCAGGTCCCCCAGTACACGCAATGTTTCAGCCAATGGCGTGCCATCGGCTGAAGGGTCGTGCTGATAGCCCAGCTGGCCAAAGAAGTTGGTCTTGCGATCGGGCCAGTGCAGCTGATACAGGTCAATATAATCCGTTTGCAAACGGGTAAGGCTGCCTTCGATTGCCGCACGCAGATTGGCCTTGTCATGGTGCAGATCAGGACGCAAATAGCTAACCATCTCGCCAGGACCGGCTGCCTTGGTGGCCAGTACGACCTGATCCCGACAACTGCGTTGTCGCATCCAATTGCCGATATACTGCTCCGTACGCCCCTGAAACTCTGCAGCGGTGGGCACCGGATACATCTCGGCGGCATCGATCAGGTTCACGCCCTGAGCCAAGGCATAATCGAGCTGTTCGAACGCTTCTGCCTCACTGTTCTGACGCCCGAAGGTCATGGTCCCCAGTGCGATACGGCTGACATTCAGCTCGGACTGTCCCAGCATTTGATACTGCATTGCGCTCTCCTCTGACTTTAGACCTGTTTAACCTGAAGGCAGCACGCGCATAAAGTAGGCTTTCAGGTATTCGGTTTCGGGTATGGCCGGATGGATCGGGTGATCCGAGCCCTGGCTGCCCTGCGCGAAGATCTGGCCGTTACGATCCAGCTCGCGGCTGTTCGCGCGCAGAATATCCACCAGACGGCTCTTTTCCAGATGCATGGAACAGGACGCGGATATCAGTGTGCCATCCTTTTCCAGCAGTCGCATGGCCAGATTATTGATACGGGCATAGGCACGCTCACCGTTGCGGATATCCTTGCGCCGGGCGATAAAGGCAGGCGGGTCCACAATCACTACATCAAAGCGCTCCTTGTCGGCGACCAGTGCCTTGCACAGGTCAAAGGCATCGCCCTGCAAGCCCCTGAAGCGGGTTTCACCCTCATTGATGCGCGCATTTTCGGCTGCCACTTCCAGCGCCGTCACCGAAGCATCCACACACACCACTTCGGAGGCGCCGGCGGCCAGTGCCTGCGCCCCCCAGCCGCCAACGTAACTGAACAGATCCAGCACCCGCTTGCCCTTGACCAGCGTCTGCATGCGCGCCCGGTTCTCACGGTGGTCATAAAACCAGCCAGTCTTCTGTCCAGTCAGAATCGGCGCCAGCAGGTTCACCCCGTTTTCCATCAGCGGGGCCAGCTCCGGCACTTCGCCCTGCACCACTTCGACATAGGTCTCCAAGCCTTCGGTTGCACGCATCTTGCCGTCATTGCGGAACACAATCGCCTGCGGCTGGAACACTTTGTTAAGCGCATCCACGATCTCCTGCTGCAGCTGTTCCATGCCGGCACTGGAAATCTGCACCACAAAGATGTCGTAGAAACGGTCCACCACCAGCCCGGGCAAAAGGTCGGCATCGCCAAAGATCAACCGGTAGCAGGGCTGATCAAAGCACATTTCACGCAGTGACTGGGCCACCTTGAAGCGATGTACCAGCAGCGAGCGATCCAGCGGATAACGCAGATCCCGGCTCAGCATTCGGCCACAGATCAGTGTATTGGGGTTTACCGAGGCGATACCCAGCGCTTTGCCACGAGCATCCTGTACCACCACCTGCTCACCGGGCTCGAAAGCCTTCAGCGGTGTGGCCTGATTGTCCACTTCGTTGCTGTAGATCCAGAGATGACCAGCCCTAAGGCGGCGGTCTGCATTGTTCTGAAGCTGGAGGGGTCTGAGATTCATCGTATTCACATGCTCTGAAATGACTGTCCCGGCCTGAGCCGGGACAGTGGAATTATGCAGGCCCAGCGGCCGGGTTCAGCTTTCGGACTCACAGTGCGCTGCGTATCCGTCGGCATCCAGCAGATCATCGAGCTCTGCCGGGTCCGTCAGCTTGAGTTTGAAGAACCAGCCATCACCATAGGGATCAGAGTTGACCAGTTCTGGAGAATCTTCAAGTGCTTCATTGATTTCCACGACCTCACCACTAAGAGGAGCATAGACATCGGAAGCGGCTTTGACGGATTCAACCACACCGGCATCATCCCCGGCTGAAACTTCATCACCCACATCCGGCAATTCGACAAACACCACATCACCCAGCAGGTCCTGAGCGTGCTCGGTAATACCGATGGTCACGACACCTTCACCCTCTTCGCGGATCCACTCGTGGCTGGCGACATATTTCAGTTCATTGGGGATGTTGCTCATCTGGGTTTCCTATCGGTCTTGTTCAGGATTCAGGAAAAAACTTTTTCACCATGGCGTACGAACGGCGGTTTCACCACCTGCACGCGCACACGCTTGCCACGCATTTCGACTTCGGCGTCACTGCCGATACCTGCCGGCACCCGCGCCAGCGCAATGGAGCGTCCCAGGGTCGGTGAGAAACTGCCGCTGGTAATTTCACCTTCACCCAGCCCATCGACCACCACTTTCTGGTGGGAGCGCAGCACCCCACGTTCAGTCAGGACCAGACCTACCTGGCGTTCGGCAACCCCGTCAGCCTTCTGTGCTTCCAGCGCTGTTCGACCGACAAAGTCACGCTCTGACGGATTCCAGGCGATGGTCCAGCCCATGCCAGCGGCCAGTGGTGATACACTTTCATCCATATCGGAGCCGTACAGGTTCATGCCCGCTTCCAGTCGCAGGGTATCACGAGCTCCCAGACCACAAGGAGCGACACCCGCTTCCAGCAAGCGCTGCCAGAAGTCCGCCGCTTCCTCTTCGGGCAGCATGATTTCCAGACCATCCTCGCCAGTATAGCCGGTACGCGCAATAAACCAGCCTTCCGATTCCTGGCCCACAAAGGGCTTCAACTCGGAAATCAGGCGGGCACGAGACTCGCTTACCACCTGCTCCACACGCTGACGCGCTTTCGGGCCCTGTACGGCAATCATGGCCAGGTCGGGCTGCTCGGTCAGCGTAACATCAAAGCGCACGGCCTGATCAGCCATCCAGAGCAGATCCTTGTCACGGGTACCACAGTTGACCACTACCCGATACCATTCACCGGATGAATCCGGCTCGGTCATCAGATAGACGATCAGATCATCGATCACGCCGCCCTTTTCGTTCAACATGCCGCTGTAAAGCGCCTTGCCCTTCTGCCGCAACAGTGCCACATCGTTCGCCAGCAGGTGGCGCAGGTAACTGCGTGCCTGAGCTCCGGACACATCCACCACTGTCATGTGGGACACATCGAACATGCCTGCGCTCTGACGTACCTTATGATGTTCTTCAACCTGGGATCCGTAATGCAGTGGCATGTCCCAACCACTGAAATCAACCAGCTTGGCGCCCAGCGCATGATGTTGTTCGTAGAGTGCGGTCTTATGTCCCATCGGCAAACTCATCTGCAGCAGTGTTCGGAATTTGCAGCTTCAACAGCCACGTCGCAACCGGTTAACACAAAAAAAGGGAAGACAATGTATCGGCATTTACGCCGCAGTTCAATCTTTAACCGCCCGTCAAATAGTCGGACGCCGCGCCAGCGCCGGTCGCTCACCCGAAAGCCCCATCGCCTGCAGCACCAAGTGTTGCTTAAGCGGCTCCAGCCGGTCGGTCAGATTCATGCCACAGCTGCGTAACAGACGCACAACCGGCGGCCGGGGTGCAAACAGGCGACGAAACCCTTCCATGGCAGCAGCCATGGTCAGATTGGCGCTACGACGCTGACGCTGATAGCGCCGCAACACTAGTTCATCGGTCCAGCTCTCACCTCGCGCCATGGCTGCCAGCAGCACTTCAGCCAACGCGGCTGCATCCATAAAACCGAGATTTACCCCCTGCCCGGCCAACGGGTGGATGGTATGGGCGGCATCACCTACCAGTGCAAGTCCCGTCTCGGCATAACGGTGTGCGTGGCGCTGGCGCAGCACAATCGAGCGGCGTTCGTCACAGCCCTCAATGCGCCCCAGGCGGTGCTCAAAAGCACGTCCAAGAGCGGTGCAGAATTCAGATTCATCCAACGCCATCAGGCTGGCAGCATGCTCGGGTGAAGTCGACCAGACAATTGACAGGGTACGATCATTCTCCGCGGCCAGCGGCAGCAGTGCCAGCGGGCCATCTTCGGTAAAGCGCTGCCAGCAGGTATCCGCGTGTGACTGTTCGGTGTGAACAGTGGTGACAATGGCGTGATGACCATAGTCCCACTCAGTGGCACCAATGCCTGACAACTGTCGCGTCAGGGATTCCGCTCCATCAGCCCCTACCAGCAACCGAGTCTCAATCCGACGACCATTACTCAACACCAGCTCGCGGTGACCATCGGTATCAGGAGCCGACAACTGCCTCAGGGAGACATCGCTGATCAATTCCACATTATCAAACCGATTGAGCTGCTCATGCAGCGCCGCCAATATCACACTGTTCTCAACAATATAGCCCAGGCAGTTTTCATGAAGGGCATCGGCACTGAAATGGATACGGCCACTGCCCTCGCCATCCCAAACCTCCATATCGGTATAGGCTGCGGCACGCATTGACTGCACACCGCTCCAGGCGGACAAAGAGGTCAGCAGTTGAACAGATGCCAGATTGAGAGCACTGACGCGGGCGTCATGCCTGTCCAGAGTCATGGCTGCGTCGGCTTCTGCCAACCACTGTTGCAACGATCCGGGACGCTGCTCAAGAAGCTGGATCCTGACACCTGAAGGTGCCAGCGCACAGGCCAGTGCGGCGCCCACCATGCCGGCGCCACTGATCACAATATCGGTCATAGAGGATGAGGTCATGTTCAGCTCCGACAGGAAAGGGGGTCAGCGTAGCCGTGCGGCGGGCTGGTCAAGCCCCATGGCGGCACGGGCAAACAGAGTTTTGGCAGGAGGACAACTTTCAAGCAGCTGCAGCCCGCTGCCACGCAGGGCCCGCAGCAGTGGATTGTGGCTGGTAAACAGTTTCATGGTTCGATCACTGAACTGAATGGTACGAAACTGATCCTGCCGCCGCTGCTCAACAAACTCCTGCAGCGCAGTCAGGTCACCCAGCGCAAGACCGCCACGCTTGCGCGCAATGATCAAGTCTGCCAGCGCAACGGCGCCGCGCAGGGCAAGATTGTAGCCCTGTCCGGCGATCGGATGCAGGGCGTGCGCGGCGTTGCCCAACACCACCAGCCCGGCGCGCACTTGCTCTTCCGCCAGCGACAGCTTCAACGGGTAGTGATAGCGCTCACCCACCGCGGTAAAACGGCCGGCACGGTAGCCGAAGCGCTCCTGCAGGCGCGCCAGAAACGACGCGTCATCCAGCGCCAGAACCCCGTCCAGCTCGTCATCGCCCAGTGTCCAAACCAGGCCACAGCGGTTGTGGCCGTTGATCGATTCGCCGGGCAGCAGCGCCAGCGGGCCATCCTGAGTGAAGCGCTCATAGGCTATGTTGCGGTGCGGCCGATCCAGCGACACATTGGCGACCAGTGCATGCTGATCATAGGACTGTACGCTGTAGCTGATTCCCAGCTGTTCGCGCAGGGACGAGCGACCACCGTCAGCCATGACCACCAAGTCAGCCTGCAGTCTCTGCTGCTCGCCGTTGACCTGCAACTGCAGCCTGTTGCCGCCGTCACGCTGCTCCAGCGCAGTCACCTCGACCGGCGCCATCAGAGTCAGCCACGGACCGACATTACGCTGTAGCTGGCTATTCAACACTTGACCCAGCCAATGGTTTTCCACCACATAGCCCAGCGCCGGGACGGCCTCATCCTCGGCCTGTAGCCGGGTGGTGCCGAAGCGCCCACGCTCGGACACGTGTATGGTATTGATCGGTGTCAGATGAGCCTGCAGCGCCTGCCAAAGCCCCATACGCTCATACAGGGTGCGTACACCCTGAGCCAGCGCCGTTGAGCGGTTGTCGTAACTGGGGGTGAAAATCGGCTCATCCGCACCCGGCAAAGGCTGGGCTTCGACCAGTGCCATGCGCAGATTGAGCGCTTTTGCCGTCGGCAGCAGGGCACAGGCCAGACTCGCCCCGACCATGCCGCCACCAATTATGACCAGATCATACTGCTGCATGCGCGTTCCTCACTGAGTCAGCGGCGAGCCATCAGTTCTTCGATGGCGGCAACGGTTTTGGGTACGGCCGAGGTGAGCACCTCGCAGCCCGCAGGCGTGACCAGCACATCATCTTCTATACGGATACCGATGCCGCGCCAGCGCGGCTCAACACTGTCATCATCAGGTGCAATATACAGCCCCGGCTCCACGGTCATCACCATACCCGGCTCAAGCGGTCGCCACTCGCCCTTCAGTTTGTACTGACCCACATCATGCACATCCATCCCTAGCCAGTGGCCGATGCGATGCATGTAGAAGCGGCGGTAGGCACCCTCTTCGATCAGTAGATCGCGCTCTCCCGCCAGCAAGCCCAGCTTGATCAGCCCCTCGGTCAAACACTCGACAGAGATATCGTGAATCTCGTTCCAGGGCACACCGGGCTTCATCGCCGCGATGCAGGCTTCCTGGGTATCCAGTACCAGCTGATACAGTGCTTTTTGTTCGTCACTGAAGCGGCCATTGGCCGGGAAAGTACGGGTAATGTCGCTAGCATAGTTGTCCAGTTCACAACCGGCATCGATCAGCACCAGGTCACCGTCCTGCATCCGGGCACTGTTTTCAATGTAATGCAGTATGCAGGCGTTGGCGCCGGCCCCAACAATCGGTGAGTAGGCTTGAAAGCGCGCCCCCTGCTGCATGCAGTAGCCGGCAATCTCAGCCTCCAACTGGTATTCATACAGCCCGGGCCGGGCTGCGCGCATGGCACGACAGTGCGCCTCAGCGGATATCTCGGCAGCCTTGCGCATCACGTCAAGTTCGGCATCCGACTTGAACAGACGCAGCTCGTGCAGCAGGTTGTCCAACAGCACCAGCTCTTCTGGCGCCTGGGCGCCCTGACGGGCTCGGCCGCGAATCTCGTTGAGCCAGCCGCGCACCCGACCATCCAGGGCTTCATCGCTGCCCAGTGCATAGTAGAGCCGGCTGGCACCATCCAACAGGCTCGGCACTGTCTGCTCAAGCTCTGTCAGCGAGAACGCCTGGTCCGCGCCAAAATCACGTACACAGCCCTCGGGGCCGGCACGGTAGCCGGTCCAGATCTCCATCTGCGGGTCACGCGGTGGACAAAAAAGCACGAACTCACCCTCGGCTCGACCAGGAATCAGGAGCAACAAGGCGTCCGGCTCATTAAAACCGGTCAGGTAATAAAAATCGCTGTCCTGGCGAAAACTATACTCGGCATCGCGGTTGCGCGTTTTCAGATGGGCTGCACAGACCAGCGCCACACTGCCGGCTGGCAACTTTTCCAGCAACCTTTGGCGGCGACGGGCAAATTCAGATTGAGCAATTTTCATGCTGACTTTCCTCCGGTCAGTGCAGAACAGGCGCTGTTTCGGCTGCAGCATCACTCGGCTGCCCATCCGGCTCATTGCATTCACTGAACACCAGCAATGCCGCCATGCGTACGTATTCCTGCACTTCCATCAGGTCATTTTCGTCTTCTTCCGCTTCGGCATCGGCAGCCGTTGTGATCTGAACGATCTGAGCCAGATCGCGCAGAGTTTCCTGGCCTTCGATCGACAACCCTTGACTGCCCTTGCGTTCCTGCAAGCCGAAACCGCTGAGAAAACCGCTGCACCACAAACCCAACGCATCTGCACGTCCCGCCAGTGGCTGGTCATCATCCGGCAGGACCAGTTCAAAGCTGAAGTCCGGGGCCTGCAGCTGCTGCAGCGTGGCCAGATACAGCTGCATGATGCCAGTACGCGTCAGCTCTCGGCTGAACGGCTCCAGATCCAGCAGCTCGCCGATACGGGCAAACAGGGTGACCGGATCAAACCGGGCACCGGCCGCTACCTGGCCGCACAGCAGTCCGTGCAGCTCTGCGGGGGAAAGGGTCAGCAACCCCTCTTCCACCAGCAGGTCAGCCAAAGTGTCAAAATCCGGCAGCTCGATTACGGGGGCCTGTTCATCTGTCATATTGATCTATCCGGTTCGGGTCATGTTTTTACAGAGGGTATCCGGAGAGGGCCGGCACTGCATTGATCTCTATGCTAGCATTTAGCCCTATACAGGGCCATGCGTGTCAGATTGACCCTGTCGCAACGGCTGTTTATAGTCAGCGCATACTGCATGGGGCCTGGCATGACCGAACATTATTTCAACGCACTGGAACACAAGATTGACCTGCTGCTTGCGCGGGTAGAACAGCTTGAGCTTGAAAACAGCACGCTGCGCGAACAGGACACCCGTCTGCGCGAAGAACGTGCTCAATTGATCCAGCTGAATGACCAGACCCGCAGCAAGGTTGAAGGCATGATACAGCGACTCAAGGCACTGGAGCAGAACTCATGAGCGCAGACGCACGCACTGTCACCGTCAAGTTGCTCGACAAGGAATATACCATCAGCTGCCCGGACGGAGCCGAAGCGGAGTTACTGGCCTCTGCCGACTACCTGAACCAAAAAATGCTCGATATACGTCACTCAGGCAAGATCATCGGCCTTGAGCGGATCGCTGTTATGGCCGCATTGAATATGTCGCACGAGCTGATCAAAAGCCGAGAGGAACAGCGTCAGGCAGTAGAGGTCAACCTGCGCCGATTGGGGCAGAAAATTGACCAGAGCCTGGCACGCAACAACACCTCCAAAGCGAATGAAAACTCTTCATCATCCTGAAAACACTTTATTTTCATAATTTTAAGCATCCTTAGCAGAAGCAGAAAGAATTACAAGAGCTGACATTCAGACAAGCACGCGTATAATGAAATCAGGTTCCTGGAGTGTTCGACAGTCGGTCAAGTCCCTCGAGCCGATAAGCAATACCCCGGCAGCGCTCAACTGGTATTGTGAGCATGTCCGCTTGACGGAAAGCCTGATATATCAGTAAGCGCTTCCACTCTGAACCTTAGGGTTCAGGGCCACGACCGACACCGGCACTCCGGGAAGCCTTTTACATCATGCAGGATCGCAAAACACTCCGCCGCGAAATGCGGGCCCGAAGACGGGCACTTACCCCCCAGCAACAGCGCACAGCCGGTCGCTGCCTTGCTCGAAACCTCGCCCGACAACTCTGGTTCGCCAAGGCTCGCCATGTGGCAATTTATCTGCCCAACGATGGCGAAATCGATACCCGACCGCTGATAACCCTTTGCCGCACGCTTGGAAAAACGCTCTATCTGCCGGTACTGCACCCGATCCGGCACAACCGACTCTGGTTTACCCCCTACGCCAAAACGACCCGGATGCAGCTCAATCGCTACCATATACTGGAGCCCGTACTTCAGGGCAAGCCTGTTCGCCCTGCTGTGGCACTGGATCTGGTACTGCTGCCGCTGGTGGCGTTTTCAGCCGATGGTGGCCGTATGGGCATGGGAGGAGGCTATTATGACCGGACGTTTGCCTTCCGCCTGAAGGGCAATGGCATGCGCGGACCAAAACTGGTGGGGCTTGCACACGAGTTGCAACGAGTGAATCAGCTACCGATAGAAAGGTGGGACGTTCCGCTGGACGCGATCGCGACAGACTCGCGGGTTTACGCCATCAACTGTTGAAAACCTGCTGCACCAAGGTGGCCAGTTGGAGATCGCTCTGTGAGATGCCAGTCATTACGGCACCTACTATGAACACAATCACGAGTACCAATACCAGATCCGGGCTTTTATTCATGATCGTCAGCAGTTATCCGATGGTTGCAGTTAAAGTTATGCTTTAAGTGTCAGCATAATCATGTGACAAACGCTAGTCTTTCACACGCAGCTTTTTTTTCAACCCCTTTGGCGGCACTTTTCCGGATTTTAACCCCTATTTTTTATATCTTCAGGGATATGTCGCCAAACGCACCGAAAAATGGATGCAACAAGGTGTGTTTTTGGCGACACTTTTAAAGAAGAATCAAAACTACGGGCAGCGTCAGCATTGAAATCATCGTCTGTGCCGTAATGATGCCCGCCATCAACTCGGCATCACCGCCCATCTGCCGGGCCAGAATATAGGCCGAAGTGGCCGTCGGTACGGCCGCAAATATCACTACTACACTGGTTGTCAGCAGGTCCAGCTGCCACAACCCGGCCAGCGCAAACGCCAGCAGCGGCAAAAACAGAAGCTTGATCAGACTGGCCGCGACCAGTGCCCTGCCGTCGCCACGCAAGGCCCGCAAGTCCAATCCGGCTCCCACCGCCAACAGCCCCATTGGCAACGCCATACGCCCCAACAGCTCCAGCACCGAAGTTACACCCAAAGGCAAAGCAGCGCCCGAAAGGCTCAACGCAATACCCAGCAGACAAGCCAGAATCAACGGATTTCGCGCCAGTGTCATCAGCAGTTGACGCGGCGAAAACGCCTGCTCGGAAGTCAGTGCAAAAGCCAGGACGCTGAACAGGTTCAGCAGCGGAATCATCACGGCCGTTATCACCGCCGCCAGCACGATGCCCTCTGATCCGTGCAGCGCCGCAGTGACAGCAAGCGCAACATAGGTATTGAAGCGTACACTGCCCTGAAAAAAAGAGGTGAAGGCAGGTACCGTCAGACGCAACAGCGGTTTGCAGGCACAACAGAACAGAGCGGCCATAACCAACACAACCACAACCAGTGCCGCCAGCCGAATGGAGTCGTCACCTGCCAGCTGGGCATTGGCCAGACGCTCCACCAGCAAAGCCGGAAACAGCACATAATAGGTCGCCTTTTCTGCCGGCTGCCAGAAACCCTCACCTGGAAATCCACTGCGACGAGCCAGAAAACCGAGCAGCAGGAGCGCAAAAACAGGCCAGAGGGCGATGATTATCGGCTGCATCTGATATACATTCCCCTACAAGAGACGGCAACACAGGTTGCTCAACCATTACCAACAAAGGCTGCATATCATGCTGACATCATTGGTTCTTACGGTCATCGGACCGGATAAGCCGGGGCTGGTGGGACTGCTGTCCCGCACCATTGCCGAGCATCAGGGTAACTGGCTGGAGTCGGGCATGTCACGCCTGGGTGGCAAGTTCGCCGGCATTCTGATCACTCAAGTGCCCAACGAACAGGCCGAGGCACTGATCAGCGCACTGGAAGCGCTGCAAACACAGGGACTCAGAGTCACGGCGGAGCGCAGCGAGGACGCTCCACCCGTAGCCGAGATGCAGTCGATGACACTGGAGCTGGTGGGGCATGACAAACCGGGTATCGTTCGCGAGATTTCACAGGCACTGGCCGCACGACACATCAACGTGGAACGATTGAGCACCGAACTGACATCTGGCTCAATGTCGGCGGAAGAGCTGTTCAAGGCCGAGGCAGAACTGTTGGCCCCGGCAGACCTGGATCCTGATGATCTGCAGCAGGCACTGGAAGCGATCGCCGGTGATCTGATGGTGGACATCACCCTGCGCTGACAGCAAAACCAAGACTGGAGCCACCAAACTGGCGGCTCTTCGACCACCGCGTCATTTTCAGTCGGCACGCGCCGCCAACAGGTCACGACCGCGAATCACCGCTGCCCGCACCTGATCCGGTGCCGTGCCACCAATGTGGTTACGCGCCGCCACCGATCCTTCCAGCGTCAGCACTGCAAACACATCATCGGCGATCACATCGGAGAACTGCTGTAGTTCTTCCAGTGTCATGTCGGACAGGTCCTTGCCGGTCTTGATGCCGTAGGCGACGGACAGCCCGACAATTTCGTGGGCATCACGAAAGGCCACGCCCTTGCGAACCAGATAGTCGGCCAGATCGGTGGCAGTGGAGAAGCCACGGCGCGCCGCTTCGCGCATCTGATCCTTGCGCGACTCGATAGCCGGCACCATGTCACCAAAGGCACGCAGACAGCCCTTCACCGTGTCCACAGCGTCAAACAGCGGCTCCTTGTCTTCCTGATTGTCCTTGTTGTACGCCAGCGGCTGGGACTTCATCAGCGTCAGCAGTGAGATCAGGTGGCCGTAAACGCGGCCGCTCTTGCCACGTACCAGCTCAGGCACGTCCGGATTCTTTTTCTGCGGCATGATGGAAGAGCCGGTGCAGAAACGGTCAGGCAGGTTGATAAAATTGAACTGGGCCGATGTCCAGAGTACCAACTCCTCCGACATCCGGGTCATGTGCATCAGCAGCAGGCTGGCAGCAGCGCAGAACTCGATGCCGAAATCACGATCGGACACTGCATCCAGGGAGTTGCCCGCAGGGGCATCAAACTGCAGCAGTTCGGCGGTGTAGTGTCGGTCAATCGGATAGGTTGTACCGGCCAGAGCCGCGGCCCCCAGCGGCATGATGTTGACGCGCTTGCGGCAGTCGGCAAAGCGCTCATAGTCACGGCTCAGCATCTCGAACCAGGCCAGCAGATGATGGCCGAAGGTGACCGGCTGGGCGGTTTGAAGGTGCGTGAAGCCGGGCATGATGGTATCGGCTTCCTGCTCGGCCAGATCCAGCAGTCCTTGCTGCAGGCGGCTGACCTCGGCCAGAATCAGGTCGATCTCGTCGCGCATGTAGAGACGGATGTCAGTGGCGACCTGGTCATTGCGCGAACGACCGGTATGCAGTTTCTTGCCGGTGATGCCGATCTTCTTCGTCAGTGCAGCCTCGATGTTCATGTGAACATCTTCCAGCTCCACCGACCACTCGAACTCGCCACGCTCAATCTCGACCCGGATCTCGCCCAGGCCACGGATGATTGCGTCGCGCTCTTCCTCGGTCAGCACCCCCACCTTCGCCAGCATACGTGCGTGCGCCACTGAGCCCTGGATATCGTGCCGATAAAGACGCTTGTCGAAATCAACCGAAGCGGTGAAACGGGCGACGAATGCATCGGTTGGCTCACTGAAGCGGCCGCCCCACTGCTGATTGGTCTCTTTGTTCATACACCTCTACCTCGCTGACGCTGAATCGGCCCAAACAAGCGGACCGGTGAATGTCGATGAGTTGATTATACAGCCCTTTCCGACCAACAGCATGGTCAATACCGATTCCGGTTGCTTGCCAGCCAAAACCACCCAACCACAATACTTTAGTATTATTTTGAGACTTTAAATCTCATTTTAATTGACATAACCTCAAGGCAATATCATAAATAACGAGACTTATAGTCTCAAAATAACAAAAAGGAACTGATATGAAACCGTTCACACGCTCCCTGACCAAACACTCACTCGCCCTGCTAACCGGCGCCGTGCTGGCGTCCAGTTTCAGTACCGCCATTCAGGCCGCCGACGACCAGGTGCGCTGGAAAGTTCAGGCGGTGTTCAATACCAACTGGCCGGGTTTAGGCAACCCCATTCGCTTGGTCGAGGAGTCCCTGAAGGAAGCCAGTGGCGGAGAAGCCCAGATCAAGGTATACGAGCCGGGCAAAATCGTGCCGTCCTTTCAAATCACCGAAGCGGTCAAGAACAAACAGATTCCCGCCGGTTTCGCCTGGCTAGCCTACGATCAGGGCAAGATGCCAGCCGCCGCTCTGTTTGCCGCCGTGCCTTTCGGCATGGATCCTATGGGCTACAGCGCCTGGTGGTACGAAGGCGGTGGTCATCAGCTGGCCGAAAAGCTTTACGCCCCGCATAACATCCATCCGATCCTCTGCTCCATCACCGGTGCTGAAACAGCTGGCTGGTTTCGCAAGGAGATCAATACGCCAGAAGACCTCCAGGGCCTGAAGATCCGTTTTGCAGGTATCGGCGGCAAGGTACTGCAGAAACTGGGCGCCTCGGTCACGGTCATCCCTGGCGGTGAAATTTTCCCGGCATTGGAGAAAGGTGCCATCGACGCCACCGAATTTGCCACGCCGGCGATCGACGAGATGCTCGGTTTTGACAAGGTCGCCAAACACAACTACTTCCCGGGCTGGCACCAGCCGTTTACCGCGTCCCATCTGGTGGTCAACACCGATGTCTGGAACGGCCTGAGCAAACAGAACCAGACCCTGATCGAGACTGCCTGTACCGCCGCCACTTTCCGCGGCCTGGCCTACAGCGAATCTCTGCAGGGCGAAAAACTGGCAGGCTTCGGCGCCAAGGGTGTAACACCCCACCGCTTGAGCCCGGCACTGATGGAGGCACTGGAAAACGCCACCAACGAAGTGATGCAGGAAACTTCGAGCACCGACCCGATGTTCAAGGAGGTGTATACCTCGATTCAGGACTTCCGTCAGGGATACGACCAGTGGAAAGAGCTGGGATCGCTGTAAGGCGCTGCTGAATTGCCAGCGAAGGGGCGGGAGACGCCCGTCCCTTCCTACTGTTCAGGTATCACCGGAGTCCAGACATGAATCAACTGACAACACCTGCCCCGGTCCATGCCGACGAGGCACCAAGCCCTGACAACTTCGACATGGAACAGCTGATCCATCACACTGAGCTGCCCCATACACGTCTGTCACGCAGCTTCGACGCGGTTATAGGCACAATCTCAGCCATCGCTCACTGGAGCTGGCCACTGCTTATGTTGGTCATCATGATCAACGTGGTGCTGCGCTACGCCTTCGGTGAGGGCCATATCGAGCTGGAGGAGCTGCAGTGGCACCTTTACTCCATCGGCTGGCTGGTCGGCCTCTCCTTCTGCTATGTGCTCGATGACCACGTCAGGGTGGACCTGTTGCATGAACGCCTTGGTCTGAAAACCCAGGCCGTTATAGAGCTGCTCGGCATCCTGTTCCTGTTGCTGCCCTTTGCCCTGGTCGTACTCTGGTACGCCATCCCCTTTGTGCAGTACTCCTTCGAGATGAGCGAAATTTCCATGGCACCGGGCGGGCTGCCCTACCGCTGGGCGATCAAGGCGGTACTGGTGCTCGGCTTTGCGCTGCTGCTGCTTGCCATGCTGTCACGCCTGAGCCGTGTCTGCGCGCTACTGTTCGGTTTCCCCCGGACAATACGAATCAGCGAGGAGAAAGCCCGTGGAAATTAATGAAATTCTCGCCATCACCATGTTCGCCAGCTTTATTGTGCTGCTGTTCACCGGTTTCCCGGTTGCCTGGGTACTGGGCGGCGTGGCACTGATCTTTGCCATTATCTCCATGATGGCCGACCAGATGTGGGACGCCTGGATCGGCATCGACTGGGAATACGTTTCAATCACCGTCCCCCGCATCTGGAACGTAATGACCAACTGGGTGCTGGTTGCCCTGCCGATGTTTGTCTTCATGGGCCTGATGCTGGACCGCTCCGGTATCGCCGAGGACCTGATGACCAATCTGGTGCGCCTGTTCGGTCGCGTCCGCGGCGGGCTGGCGATCACCGTCACCTTCGTCGGGCTGTTATTGGCGGCCTCCACCGGCATTATCGGTGCGTCCGTGGTGTTGCTGGCGCTGCTTGGCATCCCGATGATGATGCGCCAGGGCTACAGCCACGAATTGGCCTGCGGCACAGTCTGTTCCACCGGTACCCTGGGCATCCTGATTCCGCCCAGTATCATGTTGGTGATGATGGGCGACCGGCTGGGCGTGCCGGTGGGTGACCTTTTCCTCGGCGCACTCTTTCCGGGTCTGCTGCTCGCCGCGCTCTATATCGGTTACATCTTTGCCGTGGGACTGTTGCGTCCCCAGGCCGCGCCAGCCCCGGACGACGCAGAGCCGGTGACGCCGCTGCTGGTTGCAAAGGTGTTTGTCACCGTATTGCCTGCTGCCGGCCTGATCCTGGCGGTGCTGGGTTCCATCTTCGCCGGTATCGCCACCCCCACCGAGGCGTCCGGCGTCGGTGCCGCCGGTGCAACCCTGCTGGCAGTAATCAAGAAGCGCGTCAACCTGCAGGTGCTCTATGAAGTCTGCCGCGAGACCACCAAGACCACAGCGTTCATCTTCGCTCTATTGCTCGGTGCGACGGCATTCTCGCTGGTACTTCGCGGCCTGGGTGGTGACGAGCTGATCGAATCGGCGCTGACCGGTCTGCCGTTCAGCCCCACCGGCATCGTGATCTGCATTCTGCTGGTGACCTTCGTACTCGGCTTCTTCCTCGACTGGATCGAGCTGACCCTGATCATCCTGCCGCTGGTGGCCCCGGTGGTGTCCGGCCTCGGTTTCGATCTGGTCTGGTTCACCATCCTGTTCGCTGTCTGCCTGCAGACGTCGTTCCTGACCCCGCCGGTGGGCTTCGCCCTGTTTTACATGAAAGGCGTGGCCCCCGAGGGGATCACCGTCGGCACCATCTACCGTGGCGTACTACCCTTTATCGCACTGCAATTGGTAGGACTGTCGATCGTTTTCTACTGGCAGCAGATCGTGACCTGGCTGCCTTCCATGGCCTATTCAAACTGACCCTTTCGGAGAACAACAATGAGCAACCGAATCATTCTGCCCCGCCTGATGGAAGTAGGTGCCGGCGCCAGCCGCAAGGCTCCTGAAGTACTGGCGGCGTTGGGCTGCAGCAACCCACTGATCATTTCCGATCCGATGATGGTCAAGCTGGGTTATGTGGATAACCTGCAGGCAGCATTGAGCGAAGCCGGCGTTGCCAGCGACCTTTTTGCCGACACCCTGCCCGAACCCACTGAAGCCTCGATTCTGGCCGGTGTGGATAAAGTCAAAGCGGGCAATTACGACGCGATCATCGCCCTCGGTGGCGGCAGCCCGATCGATTCAGCCAAGGCGATCTCGATCCTGGGCAAGTTCGGCGGCCAGATGCGCGACTACAAGTTCCCGCGCGATGTCAGCGAGCAGGGCCTGCCGATCATCGCCATACCGACCACCGCCGGCACCGGCTCAGAAGCGACCCGCTTCACCATCATTACCGATGCCGACAAGGACGAGAAGATGCTCTGCGTCGGTCTTGGCTTCATGCCGACCGCCGCGCTGATCGACTATGAACTGACCCTGTCGGTACCGGCCCGCGTCACCGCCGACACCGGCATCGATGCCCTGACCCACGCCATCGAAGCCTATGTCAGTGCCAAGGCCAACCCGTACAGCGACAGCCAGGCACTGGCGGCGATGAAGCTGCTCGGCCCGAACCTGCGTACTGCCTATCACCAGCCGGATAACCGGGAAGCACGCGAGGCCATGATGCTCGGTTCAACCCTGGCCGGCATTGCCTTCTCGGCCGCTTCAGTGGCGCTGGTACACGGCATGAGCCGACCTATAGGCGCCTTCTTCCATGTGCCGCACGGCCTGTCCAACGCCATGCTGCTGCCCACCGTCACCGCCTTCTCGCTGGACAGCGCGCCGGAGCGCTACGCCGACTGTGCCCGCGCCATCGGCGCTGCCCTGCAGAGTGATGACACCGATACCGCCAACACCAAGCTGGTAGCCGAACTGCGCGCCCTTAACGATGAGCTTGAAGTGCCGAGCCCCGCCGCCTACGGCATTGATGAAGCACGCTACTTCGAACTGCGCGCCACCATGGCCGAACAGGCACTGGCGTCCGGTTCTCCCGGCAACAATCCCCGCGTGCCCAGCGTGGATGAATTGATCGACCTCTATGCCGCTGTCTGGAATCAGCAGTAACAATAATTTTTATAACAAGACTCAGGAATATACTCAGATGACCAACGTGACCAACTTTATCAACAACACCCGCACCCCGAGCGAGTCCAGCCGCACTGCCCCGGTCTACAACCCGGCCACCGGAGAACAAAGCGGCACCGTCACCCTGTCCACCGCCGACGAGACGCGCAGCGCGATTGCTGCCGCCGAGGCAGCGTTTCCCGCGTGGTCCAAGACCCCATCCGTGGTCCGTGCCCGCGTCATGTTCAAGTTCAAGCAGCTGCTGGACGAAAACCGGGACAGGCTGGCCGAGCTGATCACCTTGGAACACGGCAAGGTGTTCTCCGACGCCCAGGGCGAAATCACCCGCGGCATGGAAGTGGTCGAATTCGCCTGTGGCATTCCCCACCTGCAGAAGGGTGAACACTCGCTCAACGTAGGGCGTGACATCGACTCCGACTCGCTGATGCAGCCACTGGGCGTCTGCGCCGGCATATCACCGTTCAACTTCCCGGCCATGGTGCCCATGTGGATGTTCCCAGTGGCAATCGCCTGCGGTAACACTTTCGTTATGAAGCCGTCCGAGAAAGACCCGAGCGCCACCCTGTTCATCGCCGAACTGCTGGCCGAAGCCGGCCTGCCGGCGGGCGTATTCAACCTGGTCAACGGCGACAAGGAAGCAGTCGACGTGCTACTCACCGATGAGCGCGTGCAGGCGGTCAGTTTCGTCGGCTCCACTCCCATCGCCGAATACATCTATGCCACCGCATCGGCCCACGGCAAGCGCTGTCAGGCACTGGGCGGCGCCAAGAACCACATGGTGGTCATGCCGGACGCCGATCCCGAACAGGTGGTCAACTCACTGATGGGTGCCGCCTACGGCTCCGCCGGTGAACGCTGCATGGCGATCTCTGTGGCGGTCTGTGTCGGTAACGAAGTAGCCGATAACCTGGTCGAGATGATGAAAACCGAGATTGGCCAGATGCGTGTCGGTCCCGGACTGGGTCAGGAGCAGGAGCCGCACATGGGCCCGGTGGTCAGTCGCGAACATCAGCAGAAAATCCTGTCCTACATCGATAGCGGCGTAGAGGAAGGCGCCACTCTGGTTGCCGACGGACGCAACTTCAAAGTAAACGGCCACGAGAACGGCTTCTTTGTCGGCCCAACCCTGTTCGACAACGTCACCACCAAGATGCGCATTTACCAGGAAGAGATCTTCGGTCCGGTGCTCGTGGTCGTGCGCGTCAACAGTTTCGATGAGGCCCTGCAGCTGATCAACGATCACGAATACGGCAACGGTACGGCCCTGTTTACCCGCGACGGCGACACCGCCCGCCAGTTCGAGGAGAACGTCAAGGTCGGCATGGTCGGCATCAATGTGCCGATTCCGGTGCCGATGGCCTTCCACTGCTTCGGTGGCTGGAAACGTTCCGTATTCGGCCCGCTGAACATGCACGGCTCCGACGGTGTGCGTTTCTTCACCCGCATGAAGACCGTGACCCGCCGCTGGCCCACCGGCATCCGTGCCGGCGCCGAGTTCTCAATGCCGACAATGAAGTAACGCTGCGGACATACCCTCAACGGACAGGTAAGGCTTTGCCCTGTCCGATCCGAAGCCGATCATTGCCTAATGCTCTGCTATTCTGTTTGCCGCCTTCGGGCGGCTTTTTTTATGCCCACCCGTTAACACGATATACTGAAGGCCTATTGCAACCTTGGACCTGACTAACACTATGAGCACCACACGCAGGGAAAAA
>ERZ1673962.37-NODE-37-length-114523-cov-46.103252_pt1 | contig 114523 bp, 113 predicted proteins | sample MGYA00580188_ERZ1673962 | MGnify/ENA primary metagenome ERZ1673962 (study PRJEB41334, sample SAMN05608104) | rock metagenome | biome: terrestrial subsurface; feature: shale formation; material: shale | place: USA: Pennsylvania ...
GCTTGATGCTATCACAGGGCTACCGGTGCTGTGAGGGAGGTTTTTCGAGGTGCCCCTATCACATCTTGAGAACTCAGGGCCGGGACCATTAAAGGATGAGATGCTCACAAGGCTTGATGCTCTGCAGTGCTACCCTGCTGCACCAGAGCTCATCGAAGTTATAGCTGATGACGTTATCAGTCACACAGTAACTTATGCTGCATGAAATTAGACTGCTCAATTGGTATATGGACAGCAGCGGAATCACTTCTCGCAAGTGAGGGATTTCACGACCAGACTACTGCCCATTTTTTGGTTTTCAAAATATAGAAAATTTAAATTTCAAACTCACATACGCTTATCGTTAATAATAAAAAACCATATCCCCATAAAAGATAAGTGACCCTCTAATTATTGCGTTTTTTCGGCAATTTAACCGCTCTACATCTGGCTAATTTGAAATAGTATTGGCATGAGTTCACCTTGAAGAAGGTTGTACCAATAAAAAACTATCAATCTATTTTAGAACAAAGCTCAGGGTAAGGTGCATCGTATATGAAGGTAAAACCAATCAGCTTTGTAACCAAGAAAAAGCTGGCAGAGCTTACTGGTTACACTGTCGCAGCAATTGAGACAAAAGTCCGTGACGGTGTATGGCGAGAGGGGGTAATCTACGTGAAGTCGCCCGATGGCCGGCTGCACTTCAATTTGGAGGAGTACGAAAATTGGGTGCAATCCGGCAAACAGGCCTGAAAATCAGGCCTACGTCAATCCTCATCCGCTTCCCGTACCAGGGGCAGCGGTATGAGGAAACGGTCCGCATGAAGCCGACACAAGCAAACATCAAAGCCGCAGCACGAATGCGGGCGGAGATTCTCAGGGAGATCGAGCTGGGTATCTTCACGTTTGCAAACTGGTTTCCTGATAGCAAACACGCACAGAAGGAGAAGAAAACTGACAGCACATTCGAACAGGTTGCACAGACCTACATGAACAGTCTGATGTTGGCAGACTCTACGATTATGGAGTACAAAAAGGTCCTCCGAAAATACTGGGTGCCAGAACTAGGGAGTATGCTTATACGCGACATCCGGTTTTCGGATTTAATCGAGGTCGTTAACAGCATTCCCTGGTCTTCAGCCAAAACACGGAACAACGCATTAACCCCGCTGAGGGGGTGTTTCAAGTTCGCAGTACAAGATATGCAGATCGAACGAGATCCATCGGAGTATTTGAAGAACCAGAAGCATATCAAACCAGAACCAGATCCATTCACCCTACAAGAGCTCAATATGATCACCGGTTGGCTCGACAAAAATGCCCACCCATGCGAAGCAAATTTGATTGAGTTTGCTTTTTGGACCGGCCTGAGATCGTCAGAGCTTTCAGGCCTGATGTGGTCCGATGTTGACTGGCAACAGTCTACAGTCAGAGTACAACGTGCCCGAGATCGATCTGGAGGTGGTTTGAAGCCGACAAAGACCTATGAAGTTCGAGATGTGGAGCTTAATGCCAGAGCCAGAGCGGCGCTTCAACGCCAAAGGCGATGGTCTGAACTACAGGGTAAGGAGGTGTTCATTAATCCCAATACCGGTGAGCATTACATGACCAACAAGGCAGTACGGACTTTCTTCAAGAAAGCCTTAAGGAAACTGGGGATTCGACACCGCCCTCCCTACAACACGCGCCACACGTTTTGCACGCTGGCATTGATTGCAGGCGCAAACGTGATGTGGGTCAGTAAGCAGATGGGGCATTCGACAACTCAGATGACACTAACCCGCTACTCTAAGTGGATCAACGGAGTCACGACAACCAGTCAAAGCAAGATGCTGGATGCGCTCAATGACAGTGACAACATGAACGAAACTAATAAATCGGAGGTCGTGAACAGTTAGCAAATATACGGCTGTGGGACAATGATGGGACAAATCCCACACTGAATATCGCTAACCTATTGAAAATAAATCAAATAAATGGTCGGGACGGCAGGATTTGAACCTGCGACCCCTTGCACCCCATGCAAGTGCGCTACCAGACTGCGCTACGCCCCGACTAGGCGGGAACCGACTGATCAGTTCCGAAGAGGACGCGAATATTACCTTAAGGTTTTGAAAAAAGAAAGCTTTCACAATGGTTTTTTGTCTACGCTGATTGAGGACAAGACAACCAAACTCGGAATATATACCGTTGAGAAAACAATCAGAACAATGGAGACATGTATGAACAACAATGACGTTGTCGTGCTGAGCGCTGCGCGCTCGGCTATCGGCTCTTTCGGCGGTGGCTTGAGCCAGCTGGAGCCTTCTGAACTGGCCGGACAGGTAATGAAGTCGTCCATTGAGCGTTCAGGAGTAGACCCTGAGCTGATCCGCTACGTGACCTCAGGCCATTGCATACCGACTGACTCACGCTTTGCCTACGTTGCACGTGTGGCTTCCATTCAGGCGGGGCTGCCCATGGACTCGGTAGCGATGTCGGTAAACCGCCTTTGCAGTTCCGGTTTGCAGGCCGTGGTGTCCACGGCTCAGGGCATCATGCTGGATGATTACGAATACGGTATTGGTGGCGGCGTAGAAGTCATGTCGCGCTCAGGCTACCTGTCGACCGCCCTGCGCAGCGGTGCACGTATGGGTGACAGCACCATGATCGACATGATGGTCGCAACACTGAGTGATCCTTTCGGTGTCGGACACATGGGCATCACGGCCGAAAATCTGGCCGAGAAATGGGGGATCACTCGGGAAGAGCAGGATGCATTCGCCGCTGAATCCCATCGTCGCGCCGTTGCAGCGATTGAGACGGGTCATTTCAAGGATCAGATCGTCCCGATCAGCATCAAAACGCGCAAGGGTGAACTGATTGTCGATACCGATGAACATGTGAAAGCCGGCACAACCGTCGACACGCTGGCCGCCATGCGACCTGCGTTCAAAAAGGATGGTACGGTGACCGCTGGTAACGCTTCAGGCATCAACGACGGCGCATCCTATCTGGTGCTGGCGTCTGCCCAGGCAGCTGCACGGGATGGCCACAAACCGATGGCCAGGCTGGTCTCGTACGCGGTTGCGGGCGTTTCCAATGAAGTCATGGGCGAAGGCCCCATCCCGGCTACACGCCTGGCACTCAAGAAAGCCGGCTTGAGTCTGGCCCAAATGGACGTCATTGAATCCAACGAAGCCTTTGCTGCACAAGCGTTGGCGGTAGCCAAAGGGCTGGAACTGGATCTTGCCAGGACCAACCCCAACGGTGGCGCCATTGCACTGGGTCATCCGGTAGGCTGCTCAGGTGCCTATATTGCCACCAAGGCGCTGCACGAACTGCAGCGAACTCAAGGACAATATGCGCTGGTCACCATGTGTATTGGTGGCGGTCAGGGCATCGCGGTTATCTTTGAACGTCTCTGAAGGCAGTCGTTGACAAGACACCCCTGGCCGGGGTGTCAGCCTCCAGGCGGCCTGACTGAAACAGAGTTGATATACATCGAAAGAGGAAGGTGGAGACAGGGGCGCGCACTCAAACCGATTTCAGCAGTGTGCGTATCTCTTCCAGCTCGGTAATCGTCTGACGCAGCAGCTGGCGGTAACGCGCGGCGTCATCCCCGGCACTTTCTCCGGCCAGCCATTGGCGTGCACCGGCGATAGTGTAGCCCTGCTCGTGCAGAAGACTTCGGATCTGGCGCAGCAGCAACAGGTCCTTGTGCTGGTAATAGCGGCGGTTGTTACGCTTGACCGGCTGTACCTGTTTGAACTCCTGCTCCCAGTAGCGCAGTACATGGGGCTTGAGTTGGCACAGCTCGGCGGCTTCGCCGATGGTGAAATAGCGTTTGGAAGGGATGGGCCCCAGTTCAGACGCTGTCTGGCTGGTTTCCGGCATGGATCTCCACGCGCTCCTTGAGTTTCTGCCCCGGGCGGAATGTGACCACCCGGCGGGCAGAGATGGGGACTTCCTCCCCGGTTTTCGGATTTCGACCTGGGCGCTCACGCTTGTCACGCAGATCAAAATTGCCGAAGCCGGAGAGTTTTACCTGCTCGTTGTGCGCCAGACTGGTACGGATCTCATCGAAGAACGAGTCCACCATATCTTTGGCTTCGCGTTTGTTCAGGCCTAATTCCTCATAGAGGCGTTCGGCCATGTCAGCTTTGGTCAACGAGCTCATGTCGGTCACCCTGTGTTTACTCTCGTAACGTTGCAGCACAACGATCGCGGAGTGCGGATACAACGGCACTTACCGCACTGTTGATCTCTTCGTCATTAAGAGTGCGCGATGGGTGCTGCCAGGTCAAGCCCAGCGCCAGACTTTTTCGTCCCGGTTCAATGCCTTGGCCCTGGTAGACATCAAACAGTGTCACCTGCTTGATGAACTCGCCAGCTGCTTCAGCAGCGGTATTGCGGATATCAGCGAATGCGGTCGACTGGTCCACGAGTAGTGCCAGATCGCGGCGCGACTCGGGGAATTTTGACAGCGAGCTGAAACGGGGCAGCTTGCCACCGGTCACCGCATCCAGCGTGACTTCAAACAGATAGACGGGGCCGTTCAGGTCCAGCTTCTTCACCAGTGACGGATGCAGGGCTCCCAGGAAGCCCACCGCCTCGCCATTTCGCTCAATGCGGGCAGCCTGACCCGGATGCAGTGCCATGTGACGATCCGCCACAAAGCTGAACTGATCGCCACAACCGCCCAGCGCCAGCAGGGATTCCAGATCCCCCTTGGCATCGAAGAAGTCCAGCTTATCCTTCCCGGCTGTCCAGCCTTCCGCATCACGGTTGCCCGCGATCAGACCGGCAATGACATTCTCCTGCACCAAACCTTCCGCCTTGGGCACAAAGCGCTGACCGGTTTCAAACATGCGCACGCGGCTTTGCTGGCGATGCTGGTTGTATTGCAGCGCCTTGGCCAGTCCCGGCCACAGCGTTGTGCGCATCACCGCCATCTCAGCCGAAATGGGGTTGGCCAACGCCAATGCCGTATGCTGATCATCGAAAGACTTTTGCAGCTCGGCTTCGATGAAGCTGTAGGTGATCGCCTCCTGATAGCCACGCGCAACCAGATGACGACGCAGTTGCTGCAACGTCAGACGTGCTTCGGCGATCGGCGGGATCGGCAGCTGTGCAGTCGGCGTGTGGACCGGCAGATTGTTGTAGCCGTATACCCGTGCAATCTCTTCAATCAGGTCGACTTCGATGGTGAGATCAAAGCGATAGCTCGGCACCGTTACCTGCCAGCCATCGTTCACTTCAACCAGCAGCATGCCCAGGCGGTTCAGAATCTCTTCAACTTCGGCGTCCGGGATTTCCAGTGCCAGCAACGCCGCCAGCTTGCTGCGACGCAGAAGGACCTGCTGTACTTCGGGCAGGTCAGCTTCGGATACGGCCTCAACCACAGGACCCGGCTCACCGCCAACGATGTCCAGCAAGAGAGCGGTGGCGCGTTCGATCGCCTTGCGCTGAAGCTGCCAGTCGACACCACGTTCGAAGCGATGCGAGGAATCCGTATGCAGGCCGTAGCTGCGGGCACGGCCGGCAATGGCCAGTGGCGCAAAAAAGGCGCTTTCCAGGAAGATGTCGCGGGTCGACTCGGTAACCGATGTCGGCTCGCCGCCCATGATACCGGCCATGGCCACAGGGCCCCTGGCATCGGCGATCACCAGAGTGTCGGCGTTCAGTTCGACCTCCTGACCATCCAGCAGCTGCAGCTTTTCGCCCTGCTCCGCCAAACGCACGCGAATGCCGCCTTCAAGCTTGCTCAGGTCAAAGGCGTGCATCGGCTGGCCAAGCTCCAGCAGCACGTAGTTGGTGACATCCACAACCGGATCGATGCTGCGCACACCGGAACGACGCAGTTTTTCCTGCATCCACTGCGGTGTAACAACCCCCGGGTTGATATTGCGAATGACGCGACCCAGATAGCGCGGACAGCCCTCTGCATGCACCAGTTCAACATCGAAGCGATCGTCATTCTGCGGTGCGACTGGCGCTGCTTCAATAGAGGCCACTGCCGCCTTGTTCAGTACACCAACTTCCCGCGCCATACCGGCAATGCTGAGGCAGTCGCCCCGGTTCGGCGTCAGATCAACATCGATGATTTTGTCGTTCAGATTCAGGAAGTCGCGAATATCCTCACCGACCGGTGCGTCTTCCGCCAGTTCCATTATGCCGCCATGGTCTTCGGACAGCCCCAGCTCGTCTTCGGCACAGAGCATGCCAAAGGACTCGACCTGACGCAGTTTAGCCTTCTTGATTTTGAAGTCACCCGGCAGAACAGCTCCGACACGGGCAAACGCGGTTTTCAGGCCGGCACGGGCGTTCGGCGCTCCGCATACCACCTGTACGATCTGCTCGCCGTCATTGACCTGACATACCTGAAGTTTGTCGGCGTTGGGGTGCTGTTCGGCACTGACGATTTCGCCAACCACGACGCCGCTGAAATCACCGGCAACGCTTTCAATATCATCCACTTCAAGGCCGGACAGACTCAGCTGATCCGCCAGTTCCTGTGTTCCGATCTGCGGCTGAACCAGCTCGCGCAACCACTGTTCACTGAATTTCATGCTGCTTTCCTGAAAAATCTGTTGGTGTGCGTTGACGTCTTACTTGAACTGGCCGAGGAAGCGCAGATCATTTTCAAAGAACAGACGCAGATCGTCCACGCCGTAGCGGAGCATCGCCAGACGCTCAACGCCCATGCCGAACGCAAACCCGGTAAACTCTTCCGGGTCGATGCCGGAGTATTCAAATACCTTCGGATGCACCATGCCGCAGCCGAGTACTTCCAGCCACTTGCCGTCACCACGGTCGATATCGACTTCGATTGAAGGCTCTGTGAACGGAAAATAGGACGGACGGAAGCGGACCTTCACGTCTTCTTCAAAGAACTCACGCAGGAACTGCTCCAACGTGCCCTTGAGATCGGCGAAGGTGATGTTGCGGTCAACCAGCAGACCTTCCACCTGATGGAACATGGGCGAGTGGGTCTGATCGTAGTCACAGCGATACACGCGACCGGGGCAGATGATGCGGATCGGTGGCTGCTGCGCTTCCATGGTACGCACCTGCACCGGCGAGGTATGGGTCCGCAGCAGTGTGTGGGCATCGAAGTAGAAGGTATCATGCATCGCCCGCGCCGGATGGTGAGCCGGAATATTCAGCGCCTCGAAGTTATGATAGTCGTCTTCAATCTCGGGACCTTCTGCAACACTGTAACCGATACTGCCGAAAAAGGCCTCGATACGCTCCAGGGTGCGGGTCACGGGGTGCAGACCACCGACGGACTGGCTGCGACCGGGCAGGGTCACATCAACGGTTTCCGCCGCCAATTTTGCCTCCATCGCAGCACTTTCCAGTGCATCACGACGCGCCGTAATCTCAGCCTGCAAAGCTTCTTTGGCTTCATTGATGCGAGCACCCGCAGCAGGACGTTCGTCTGCCGACAATTTGCCCAGTCCTTTGAGCAGCTGAGTCAGCTCACCTTTTTTGCCAAGATACTGCACCCGGATTTCGTCCAGCGCAGCCAGCGTATCAGTTTCAGCAACAGCCTGTTTGCCTTGCGCCAACAGGGTCTCAAGATTTTCCATTTCCGGCTCCAGACAAAAATAGGGGAAGAGCTTGCACCCTTCCCCTATTCGATTCGATCATTTACCTACCAATAGGCGGGCGTATGTTACGCCAGTGCAGCTTTGGCTTTCTCGACAACCGCAGTAAAGGCACCCTGCTCGTATACAGCCAGGTCAGCCAGAACCTTACGGTCGATTTCGATGTTGGCCTTTTTCAGACCAGCAATAAAGCGGCTGTAGGACAGACCGTTGATACGGGCAGCAGCGTTGATACGTGCAATCCACAGAGCGCGGAACTGACGCTTACGCTGACGACGGTCACGGTACGCATACTGACCAGCTTTGATGACAGCCTGTTTAGCTACACGGAACACACGGCTGCGGGCACCGTAGTAACCTTTGGCCTGTTTCAGAATCTTTTTGTGACGGGCGCGAGCCTGTACACCACGTTTTACGCGAGGCATGGCAATTCCTTCCTATAAAAACTAATAATGACCGAAAAAACTCAGAGGTAAGGCAGCATGCGCTTAACCAGAGCCTGGTCAGCAGCATGAACCTGCAGCATTGGGCGAAGCTGACGCTTACGCTTGGTGCTTTTCTTGGTCAGAATGTGGCTTTTGAAGGCCTGCTTGTGCTTCACGCCGTTAGCGGTTTTCTTGAAACGCTTTGCCGCACCGCGGACAGTTTTGATCTTAGGCATTAACTTTCTCCACGCATTCGTTTGTTAGTCAGCCAACCCGAACAAACAACAGGACCCGTTACCTGATTTCCGAAGATCTCAGGCAGGCGGGTCCTGCAGTCGGGTGACTATTTCTTTTTCGGAGCCAGCACCATGACCATTTGACGGCCTTCCATCTTCGGACGCTGTTCAACAGTACTGATTTCGGCCAGATCCTTTTCGATCCGCTCCATCAGCTGCATGCCCAGTTCCTGGTGAGCCATCTCACGACCACGGAAGCGCAAGGTAACCTTGCCCTTGTCTCCGCTTTCAAGGAAACGTATCAGGTTGCGCAGTTTTACCTGATAATCCCCTTCTTCCGTACCCGGACGGAATTTCACTTCCTTGACCTGCATTTGAGACTGCTTCTTCTTAGCCTCATTTGCTTTCTTCTTGGCCTCGTACTGATGCTTACCATAGTCCATGATTTTGCAGACAATGGGATCAGACTCCGAGATCTGAACCAGGTCAAGTTCGGCTTCCTGAGCTTTCTCAAGAGCCTCTGGAATCGAAACAACACCAATCTGGTTTCCATCCGCGCCGATCAAACGGCATTCGGTGGCACGGATATTTTCATTGATTGGCGGCAGAGGCGCACGGCCCCCGCGTCTGTTATCACGCCTGATAGCTATATCTCCTGACGATTTTATTTTGCCTGACGGCCTTTGCGCTCGGTTTCCTGAACCAGCTGTTCAATCAGCGCATCGACGGTCATCGTACCCAAATCCTCACCGGAGCGCGTACGCACTGCAACGGTTCCGGACTCGACCTCTTTGTCACCTACTACCAACAGGTAGGGCACTTTTTGTAGAGTACGCTCGCGGATTTTAAAGCCGATCTTCTCGTTTCTCAAGTCCGCAGTGGCTCGCAGGCCTGATTTTTCGAGTTTTTCTGCAAGATCGCGGCAATAATCCGCTTGATTGTCGGTAATATTCATCACGACGGCCTGCAGCGGCGACAGCCACAACGGCAAGGCGCCAGCATAATGCTCAATCAAAATACCGATAAAGCGCTCAAACGATCCAAGAATGGCACGATGCAACATTACCGGTGTTTCACGCTCGCCATGCTCGTTAACAAACTGGGCGCCAAGACGTCCCGGCATGGAGAAGTCGACCTGAATGGTGCCGCACTGCCAGACACGACCAAGGCAGTCACGCAGGGAGAATTCTATTTTCGGGCCGTAGAAAGCCCCCTCACCCGGCAGTTCCTCCCAGTCGAGTCCTGCTGTGTTCAATGCATCAGCCAGCGCCTTCTCCGCCTTGTCCCAACTTTCGTCTGAACCCACGCGCTCTTCCGGACGGGTGGACAGCTTGTACAGAATGTCACTGAAGCCAAAGTCAGCGTAGACCTCATGCAGGAAGTCGATAAAGTCTGCCACTTCGGTCTGGATCGAGTTTTCGGCACAGAAAATGTGCGCATCATCCTGCACGAAACCGCGCACACGCATGATGCCATGCAACGAGCCCGAGGGTTCATTGCGGTGACAGGAGCCAAATTCGGCCAGCCGCAGCGGCAGGTCGCGGTAAGAACGAAGCCCCTGATTGAACACCTGCACGTGGCATGGGCAGTTCATCGGCTTGATGGCGAAATCACGGCTCTCGGAGTGCGTAGTGAACATCTGCTCCTGAAACTTGCCCCAGTGGCCAGACTTTTCCCACAGAGTACGCTCCACCACCTGCGGTGTTTTGATCTCCTGGTAACCGTGACGGCGCTGCTTGGCACGCATGTACTGCTCGATCTGCTGATACAGCGTCCAGCCATGCGGATGCCAGAACACCATGCCCGGTGCTTCTTCCTGCATGTGAAACAGGTTCAGCTGTTTGCCCAGCTTGCGGTGGTCACGCTTTTCAGCTTCTTCAAGACGGTGCAGATAGGCCTTGAGCTCTTTCTTGTCGCTCCAGGCGGTACCGTAAATACGCTGCAGCATTTCATTCTTGGCATCACCGCGCCAATAGGCACCAGCCACCTTCATCACCTTGAATGCCTTGATATGGCCGGTTGAAGGCACATGCGGGCCTCGACACAGGTCGATAAAGTCGCCCTGTTTGTAGAAAGAGAGCGGCTGATCGCCCGGAATGGAATCGATAATCTCGACCTTATACTTCTCGCCCATCTGTTCAAACAGCTTGATCGCCTCATCGCGCGACATCACGGAGCGGCTGACCGGCAGATTTTCCTTGGCCAGCTGATTCATGCGCGACTCGATCTTTTCCAGATCTTCCGGCGTGAACGGGCGCTCATAGGCAAAATCGTAATAGAAACCATCGTCGATCACCGGACCGATGGTCACCTGAGCACCCGGGAACAGATCCTGTACAGCCATCGCCATCAGATGCGCACAGGAGTGACGAATCACGTCCAGCCCTTCTTCATCACGTGCGGTGACGATCGCCAGATTGACATCGTTTTCGATCAGATAGCTGGTATCCACCAGCTCACCGTTGATCTTGCCGGCGAGGGCAGCCTTGGCTAGGCCAGTACCGATATCGGCGGCCACATCGTGAACGGTAACGGGCTCATTGAAGGTGCGAGTACTCGCATCCGGAAGCGTAATGACAGGCATGTTCTGTTCCCTGATTGACGGATGTACCCATACGAAAGGCCACATCCTGATTGATACACGGTAAATGAAAGCGGACTTATGGTTGCGACAGGTACGAGGTGCCGGCCAGTCCGAGCGGCGATTATAACGGCCCAGTCTGGAAAGCGCGATCCGAAAGCGCAAAAATCAGCGGCATCGTTGCAGCAGGTCACGGGTATACAGGATATGTTGGCTTGCCGCTTCACGAGCCGCAGGGGCATCACGAGCCTGCAGTGCACGGTGGATGCTCTCGTGCTGCCTGCCGATGCCATCGGGATAACGGCCAAAACGCCCCAATGTGCGTGACAGCACACTGTAGATCGCATTGAAGTAACGGTGATAAAACAGCTGACTGAAAGAACACACCAGCAGATGATGACTGGACTGGGCTATCAGCATGTGAAACTGCAAATCCGCCTTGGCTTTTTCCAGCGTACTGTCACCACGGCCAACTGGACGGCGGTTACGCTCGCACATCCGCTGATACTCCTGCGCCAAAGCGAACAGCTCCTCATCATTGGCACGCTGCGCCGCATACCAGGCCGCTTCAGCCTCCAGCACGGCGCGCGCTTCCAGCACCTGCATCTGGAAATCAATATCGCCCCCCCGCCCTTCCAGCGGCAGCTCAAGGTGTTCTGCCAACAGATTAATGCAGTGGCTGCGCCCGCCCTGACGGGTTTCGATAACCCCGTTGGCTTTCATGCCAGCCAGTGCTTCACGAACAGTCCCCCGCGAAACTCCATATATTTGCATTAATCTGCGCTCTGAAGGCACCGGGTGCCCCGGCACCCATTCGCCTTCCAGCAACAGGCTTTCCAGCTCATATTGTAGTGTCACCATCGCCCCCGGTGATCATTCTGGTAAGACCAGTTGGAAGTATAGCATTCACGCTTAGGCCCTGATCACCTATCTTGATAGCCATACCGCCATGAAACCGCACCGATAATAATCCGAGGTTGCCGACACCATGTCCGACACCCAAACCATGCCGATCAAGGTCGGTCTGTTCGTTACCTGCCTGGCCGACATGTTCCGCCCCGAGGTAGCCTTTGCCACCGTCAAGCTGCTGGAACAGGCTGGCTGTGAAGTGGAAGTACCCCGTAATCAGACCTGCTGTGGACAACCGGCATTCAACTCCGGGGACAAACACAACAGTCGTACCATCGCGCGTCAGACCATCGAAGCTCTGGAGGGCTACCGCTATGTGGTGGGTCCATCCGGCTCCTGCATTGGCATGCTGCACCACTACCCTGAACTCTTTACCGAGGACGATCCCTGGAAAGCACGTGCGGAAGCACTCAAGGCTCGCGCCTTTGAGGTCACATCTTTTCTGGTAGACGTATTGAATTTCAGCGGCATCCAGAGCGAATTCAACGGCAAGATCACCTATCACGACTCCTGCTCCGGGCTGCGAGAGCTTGGCATCAAGCAGCAGCCACGACAGTTGCTCAGCGAAATCGACGGAGTTGAACTGGCCGAGATGCAGGAAGCGGAGACCTGCTGCGGTTTTGGCGGCACCTTTTGTGTCAAGTACCCCGACATATCCAACCGCATGGTCAGCAACAAGACCGGCTTTGCTGCCGACAGCGGCGCCAGCACGCTGGTGGGTGGAGACCTGGGCTGCCTGCTCAACATGGCCGGCAAGCTCAAACGTGAAGGCCGTGAAGTACAGGTACGTCATGTGGTCGAGCTGCTCGCCGACATGACTGGAACTCCGGCAATCGGCGAAGCCGATTACGACCTTGGTCAGCCACTTTAAGCGGAGCCCCCCCATGCAGATCAAAAGCCCCGAATTCAAGCAAAGTGCTCGCATCGCGCTACAGGATGTCAACCTGCAAAAGGCGCTGGGCAACCTGAAGGCCGGTTTTCCCGGCAAGCGCGCCGCAGCTGTCGCCCGCATGCCGGAGTTCGATCGGCTGCGCGATGAAGCTCGCGACCTGAAGAACCATATCCTTGAACACCTGGACCTGTACCTGGAAGAGTTTGAAGCTCGCGTGGTCGAGAACGGCGGCCAGGTACACTGGTGTCGCACCGCTGATGATGCACGCCAGACCATCCTGCAGATTTGCCGTGAGCAGAATGCCAAAACCGTCACCAAGGGCAAGTCGATGGTGACCGAGGAGATCAACCTCAACGAATATCTGGAGGAGAACGGCATCCACCCGGTGGAAACCGACCTGGGGGAATATATCCTGCAACTGCGCGGTGACCACCCAAGCCATATCATCGCCCCGGCGATTCACCTCAATCTGGAAGATGTATCCGAAGCCTTCCATGAACACCACAAGCGCCCGAAATTGACCGATCCGGCCGCGCTGATGGCCGAGGCCCGTGAAATGCTGCGCAAGCAGTTTGTTGCCGCCGATGTGGGCATCACCGGTGCCAATTTTCTGGTTGCCGAAACCGGGTCGACCATTATTGTCACCAACGAGGGCAATGGCGACCTGACCCAGACCCTGCCCAAAACTCATATCGTGGTGTCATCAATTGAAAAGGTTGTACCCACGCTGGAGGACATGACGCTGTTCCTGCGCCTGTTGGCGCGCTCGGCCACGGGGCAGGAATTTTCCGTGTATAACACGCTGTCATCCGGCAACCGCCGCCCGGACGACCAGGACGGACCGGAAAATTTCCATGTCGTGCTGGTCGACAACGGTCGCAGCGACATGGTTGGCACCGAGTTTCAGGAGATGCTGCGCTGCATTCGCTGCTCCGCCTGCATGAACCACTGCCCGGTATACGGCGCTGTCGGTGGTCACAGCTACGGCTGGGTTTACCCCGGCCCCATGGGATCGGTACTGACTCCGCAAATGATCGGCATTGAACAGGCTGCCCTACTGCCCAATGCGTCTACCGCCTGCGGCAAGTGCGAGGAGGTCTGCCCGGTCCGCATTCCGCTGCCGAAACTGATGCGCCACTGGCGCGAGAAGGAGTTTGAACAGCACCTGACGCCTCGCGCTGTCCGCTGGGGGCTGGGAAGCTGGGCCTTTCTCGCCACCCACCCGATGCTGTACCGACTGTTCTCGTCCAGTGCATCCCGGCTCATGCGTTTGCTGGGCGGCCAAAAAGGCAGGATCAGCAAACTGCCGCTGGCCTCCGGCTGGACCGACCACCGCGACATGCCGGTCCCAACCGGCAAGACTTTCATGCAGCAGTGGCAAGCGCGCCAGAAACAGGAGAACAAGTCATGAGCAGCCGTGCCGAGATTTTTGCCAACATTCGCCATGGCCTGCGCCGCAGCGAAGCAACGGATGCCCAGCGCGAAGCGGTGCAGCACCGCTTGCAGCAACACCCTCGTAATCTGATCCCCGCCCGCGGCCAGCAGGCGCCTGAGGCACAGGTTGAGCTGTTTATCCGCATGGCACAGGAAGCAGCCGCCGAAGTGGTTACACTTGAAAATATCGAGCAACTGCCAGAGGCGGTGGCGGACACCCTGGAATCAAAGGGCCAGCATGAACTGATACTGGCCAGCGACGAGACCCTCACTGCTCTGGGCTGGGCCGCAGTACATGAGCGTATCCGCTGTCATCAGCGAGTGGGACAGGTGGGAGACGAGGCGAGCCTGACACTGGCCCTGGTCGGTATTGCCGAGACCGGCACCCTGATGCTCTACTCCCGCCCGGACAGCCCCACCACGCTCAACTTCTTGCCGGATACGCACTTGGTTGTATTGCAGCGCAAAGATATCGTAGGGGTTTATGAGGATGGATGGGATCGGTTGCGCAGCCTCTGCAGCGGCCGCCTGCCCAGGACAGTCAACCTGATCACGGGCCCTTCCCGCAGTGCCGACATTGAGCAAAAACTGCAGATGGGAGCCCATGGCCCACGTCAGCTGGTGATCTATTTGATTGGATGACGTCTGATATCAGAGGCTTCTTGCAAGCCAAAGTTGCTGGGCTGCTTTCCGGTAGCCCGGTACTTTTTGAACATCGTACACCTGTACACCACTCACCCAAGTACTTCCTGTCTTGGCCCTGAACATCTGTCCATCAAAATGGTGATCGCCCACATTTGCAGCGTGGCTTGATAGGGTGTCATACCTGTGAATGACCGTCTTCTGGATCAGGGATTCCGGCGCTTACTACAACCTGAGACTCTTCCGGACAAAACCTGAAATAGAAGCAGTTTGCACGCCCTGTGTGGCACGCTGGCCCCTGCTGGTCCGCCAGGCACAGCAGGGTATCGCCATCACAATCCGCTCGCAGCTCTATCAGCCCCTGTGTGTTACCACTGACTTTCCCTTTTTCCCACAACTGTTGGCGTGAACGTGACCAATAGGTAACCCTCTTTTCCTTGAGGGTCATCGCCAGCGACTCACGGCTCATCCACGCCATCATCAACACTTCACCGGAATCATATTGCTGAGTAATGACGGGTATCAGGCCCTGATCATTCCAGCTCAGACTTTCCATAAACGGCTCTAAATCAACAGCATAACCTTCGGGACTGAGCTCCAGCTCTTCAAAAAAACTCTTTCTCATAGGACCACATATCAACCAATGAAGGACCATGCGCAAAACCAGTTTCATACCGGCATGACACAGAGTGACACTCTCTAAAATCAAGTGTTATATTATAACATTAAAACTTAATCCAACTCTGAAAAACTTACCGGACAACCCTGACATGAACCTTGCCGATATGCCTACCAAGTCCATGTTGCACCACAGACCAAAACCCGCAGCACATGTCAGCGACCACCCCGTTATCATGGGGAACATTTATGCTCCTGAGTGCAACCTGACTGTTTGGCAGCGAAGTCTCGATGATTCCATTGAGCGCTATGTAAGCAGGCTTTGCGCGCAGCAATCGAGTTTGAATATAAGAACAGTGATTCAGTGTGATGAAGATTTGGAGAAAAACGCATCTGAACTGCTGCAGGCGCAATTGCCTGCAGGTGATGGCCAGGCGTCTATTGTTGCCGACATCGTAGAGCTGCTACAAATGTATGAATGCCTGCTTGGCCCCTCACACATCGGTTTGCGAATGACATTGCTGAAAGCCGCCATGTGTCCGAAGTTTCATGTTGACCGGCTTCCTGTAAGACTCGTTACCAGCTATTCAGGCACCGGTACCCAATACCTGCCTGAACCTGAAGGCGACACTGCCCGCATTCCTGCGAATGAACCGGAAAGCGTGTTGCAACTTACCGCTGGTGATGTAGCACTGCTCAAGGGTGATGGCTGGCACGGGAATGAAGGTTATGGCATCGTGCACCGGTCACCACCCGTTAGCGACCACCAGGCCAGACTGTTTCTATCTTTGGATTATATGGAGTAGCCTTTTAGCTCAGCCTTATCGCGATCATTGAGGCAGGCTTAGAGTCAGCTCATTTCCCCGCTGCACCATGTCCAGATGCTGCATAAAGCTCATGCCCAGCAACACCGTATCATCGGGCATATAGGGGTTGATGCTGGCGGTCACATCCCTCAGCTCAATTCCGCCCAGCCGCACCGAGTCCAGCTGCGTGGTGTGTACACTGATCACACCATTGGCGGTCATGGTCTGTTGTCGACGCCCCTTTTCCAGTCCTATTTTGTCCGCCAGTGCCTCGGGCACGCTGACTTGGGTCGCGCCGGTATCCAGCAAGAAGGTGACCGGCTCACCGTTGATACGTCCCGGAGCAACATAGTGGCCACCACGGTTACGCTGCAGCACCACCTCGCCCGCATCATGGCTGACCAGGTTCAAGTTACGATTGGGGTTGCGCTTATCCTCAACAAAGTCCGTGAAGAACAGCGTCAGCAGGAACAGCAGTGCTACCCAAGTCAAATGATGCATCCAGCGCGCCAGCCCGCGACGGGTGCGGTCAGGGTCTGACTGATGGTGATGTTCGGTCATGGCACTCTCCGTTTCCTCTTATTGTTCTGACCTCAAAAACGACAGGACTATCCCTGCCTTCTCAAAACAGCTCCTGCTGAGGAGCGATCAGCCGTTCAAAAGATTCGCCCACGAACGGCAACAAAGTGTCAGCGACCGGCAGCAGCTGCCGGTCGATATAGTGCTGGTAGTCCAGCGGTGAGCGCAGCAATTCCTGCGGTTCCGGGCCGTTGACCGTCATCAGATAGGCGATGCTGTCACCAACCCGTACGACCGGTGGCAAACCACGGTGCCGACGATCATCATCCAACATTTGAGCCGCACGCGCATGAGGCGGCCGATTGCGCTGGTACGCAGCAAGCGGTTGGCGAATACGACGGCGGTACACCAGATCACCATCCCGTTCACCGGCCCGAACGGCACGCACGGTTTCCTGCAACAAGACCTGCCAAGGCTGGTCGCGGAAGATGCGCTCATACAACGCCTGCTGGAACTGGCGTGCCAGAGGCGTCCAGTCGGTCCGGACCGATTCGAGCCCGCGAAACACCAGCTGATCGCTGCCGTCCGGCTGCACCTTGAGACCGGCATACCGTTTCTTGCTGCCCTTTTCTGAGTGACGCATGCGCGGCATCAAAAAACGCCGATAGTGCGCTTCATATTGCAGCTCAAGCGAGCAGTCGATATCAAAACGCTCCCGCAGCTGCTTCTGCCACCAAGCGTTCAGCTCACTGGCAAGCTGATGCCCATATCGGTCCGTATCCCGATCCGGCCAGTCATCCCCGAGCCAGACGAACACCGAGTCGGTATCACCGTAGATCACCTGATGACCAAAGGCCTGCTCGATCCGCTCGGCGGTCTGCTGCAGAATTTGATGGCCACGCAGGGTGATGGAACCGGACAGGCGCTGATCGAAAAAACGGCACACCCGCGAGCCCAATACGCCATAGCAGGCGTTCATCTGAATCTTGATCGCCTGCGACAGGGCCGAGTTACCCTGCCGCTTGGCTTCATCTCGCGCTTGCCAAAGACGTTCGATTATATCGGGCAGCAGCGCATGGCGGCGGTCAAAAATGGCGTGATGGAAACCCGGCACCAATGCATCGGGCGGCGCATCACCGTGAGTACCCAGCGCCAGCCCCAGCGGATCAATCCGAAAGCTGCGGATGATGCTGGGGTACAGGCTCTTGAAGTCCAGCACCAGCACATGACGATACAACCCGGGACACGATTCCATCACGAATCCGCCCGGAACATCCAGCCCATCCACACCGGAGGCATACTGGGGTGCCACATATCCGGCGCGGTGCAAACGTGGCAGGTAGAGGTTATCAAACGCCTGCGATGAGCCACCGACCTTGTCCAGCGGCAGCCCGGTCAGGCGTGCCCGTGCCAGGAGGTAAGGGATCAATTCCGTATGTTCAAAAATCTCGCTGACCAGGCGGCAGTCTTCAAGGTTATAGCGCACCAGCGCCTGCGGATCTTCACGATACAGACGCTGGATTTCTTCTCCGCGGTCGTCCGGGGTTTCGATCAGTTTGCCACGACCCAGCAGCTCACGCGCCACAAATTCCAGACTGTAGCGCTCGAACTGCCAAGTCGCGCCTTTAAGAGTATCGATCCCGTCCAGTACCACACGACCATTGAGACGGGCATACCAACGCCCCGTTCGTGTCTGCTCAACCCGTACCGGTTCCTGATCACGACCCAAACAGAGCGGCAAGCGCTGTGCCTCGGCACGCTGCTGCAGCACCCTCAAATCAAAGCCGATCACATTCCAGCCGATAATCAGGTCTGGATCGAAGCGACGCACTTCGGCCATCAGCTGCTGCAGCAGATCACGCTCGTTATGACAGCGCACAACGGCAGGCGAGTTGGTGATGTTGCCGTTGAACAGCACTCGTTCATAGCTTTGTGACTGCAGTGCAACGGACAGGATTCGGTCGGCCCGGAGAGTGGTTTCGATATCCAGTGACAGGATGCGCAGTGGCGGTTCAAACTCGGCGCGTTGCAGGCGAGGCCCTGAAGCATCATCAATGACCCTGGCGGATGCAAAGATACCGCGCTCAATCAGATACCGGTCAGCCGGGCGAATATCTTCTTCCATGAGCGCGACACCCGCCTGCTGCAAACGACCAAGCGCTTCATGCCATTCACGCAGGCTGTCTGCATACAGGGCACTGACCGGCTCATGATTCAGGCTTGATAATGACAGCGGTCGCAACTGACAGCCGGGCAGGTCTGAGAGGAGCTCAGCGACATGAGCCCCATCCGACTGCAGTATAAAGGCGACAGCCGCCTCTCCCTCAATGACCACCTCATGGGCACCGGTAGCGGTTCTGAGCCAATAACTCAGTTGCAGTCGACCGTTGTGATCCCGCTGTCGACGGGTCAGCGGGAAACCGATCAAGGCGGACATCAGCGGCTGCCGAAAGGCTCCACGGTTTCCAGATCAGGGAAGTGACGCAACACTTCATCACGGCACTGCTGTTCAAACAGCAGCTTCAAGTTGGGGCCTGCATCCATGGTGAAATATACAGGCACCCCGTGTCGACGAAGCGTCCACACCGTCTGCATCGCCGCCACCGATTCCGGTTGCCAGTACAGCAGTGGTGGCCAGCTGGCAATCATGGTGGCATGCATCGACAGCGCGTTCTGTTCGGCAGTTTGCCCCAACAACTCAAAATCCTGTCGTGCGATAGCCTGATGCAGCTTTTCCAGATCAGCCGCCGCCTGCAGAGGCCAGCTCTGGTAGAGATGGGCGGTTTCCACCGTGCGCTGCATGCCAGAGCGGGAATCTACCGCCTTTTCTCCGGCATCCACCTTGGCAAGGCCAATACACAGGCCCGGCCATTCTGCATCCAGTGCAATACCGTGGCTGTCGAGCCCATCTTCACGCTGCCCCATACGCCATTCGACGAAGCCATCAAACACCGAACGGCAGGCGCTGCCACTGCCATGGCGGGCCAACACCGACAGCAGCTGGGGCTCCAAATCCAGCCCAAGCGCATCATTCAGTGCCAGCGTCAGTGCAGCAAAGCCCGAGGCCGAAGACGCCAGTCCGGCGGCGGTGGGGATGTTGTTGCGGGTTTCCACCCGGAAGTACAGATCCTGCTGCCGACGAAACAGGTCGATGAAGGCTGATACCTTCTGGCTGAATTTTGCGCTGGGCAAAAGCTGCTGCCCATTGAGCCAGACTTCATCCACTTCAGCATCAATCGGGGTGAGCCGGGTATGGGTCCCGAGATAATCCAGCGAAACGGACAGGGATGCGTTGACCGGCAAATTAAAGCTTCGGTCACGCTTGCCCCAGTATTTGCACAACGCAATATTACTGGGAGCAAAGAGCTCCGATGACGCCTTTGCCTGCAGGTGCGAGGGTAATAAACGATCAATCACTTCAGCAGGTGTCATGGCTAATCTCCACTCCAGTAGCGGCTACCGAGACCGGGATCGACTCCCAGGGCAGCGTTTCGGTCATGTGTCCCAGTGCCAGTACACAGTCACCCAGGCCCGAGCCCGATATTTTGGAGCCCAGAATGCCCGGTTGCGCTCTCAAGCGCCAAATCATCTCGGACAGGGTGGCATCATTCACCCCCAGCGCATCCATCAGGCCCTGATACAGATTCATCAACTGCCCCAGTTGCGACCAGTCGGCGCTGTCCACCGCCCTTCGACCCGCCTCACAGGTCTGACCCATGAGACGATACAGCCCGGCATAGAGTGAGGGTTGAGAGGCCGCACGGGATTCCACAAGCGCCAGCACCTCAGGGGTTTTCATCTTGTAACCGCAATACAGCAGCGCCAGTGGCGGCAGGCCATTCAGGCGTTCCACCGTACGCGGACTCACACGGTATTGAACGACACCACCATAGATACTGGCCGCCAGATCAGTTCCGGAGCCGCGTCCGTTCTGGGCTTGATGCACGGCATGCAAGGCCACCTCAAACAAGGCTTCAGGCGTTGTATCCGTGCCACAAAATTCGGCCAGTGCTGCTGTGACCGCTGCCGTGACTGCCGCCGAAGAGCCAAGCCCTACGGTATGTGAAAAACCGGAGCGTATCTGCAGGCGAAAGCCCTGTTTCAAGTAAGGTCGGTACGCCTCAATCACGGCCAGCACAAAGCTCAGCGCAGGTTCCGGTTGCAGCTGACTCAGATCACATCGGTAGCGTGCCAGTGCGCTGTCAATTTCTACCCGTTGTGATGCCAATGGTGTCAGCTCGACTTCAAGCCAGTGCTCCAGCGCACAGGCCAGTGCCGGTTCGCCAAACAGTACCGCATGCTCACCCATCAGCATGATGCTGCCGGGGGCGCGGGTGTTAATCTTCGAGTATGCGGACACCTTGTCGATCCTCTTTCAGAACACCCCAGTGCCAATGCGACTGCAGCGGCAACTGGGCTGGGGTTCCCTGCGGCAGCCAGAGCAGCATCAGCCCACCCTGATCCCCGGAGACCGCACCCGCGCCACAGATTTTGGCGGCACCACCTCGCTGTTCGACACGCTCGGCAAAGCGTTGCAACGAGGCAGGTACAACACCGATACGGCTCAGCAATCGATGGTTGGCACGCACCTGTTCCAGCGGTGTATCACCCTTGAGCAGCGCCGTTGCCACCTGCTCGGTGATGTCGGCAAATTCACTCCAGATTTCAGACTGACCGAAGTGATGCCTCACCTCATCCACGCAAGCGCCTGTGCTGCTGGCCGGAGTACCGGTAAACAGCCAAAACCACCCGGCCCCCAGCCCCTCATCAGCCAGCGGAAGCCGTGACACCTGCTCACCCTGCAACTTGACCAGCCCTCCACTGCACACAGCCGCTGCATCGATCATGCTGCCGCGCCCATGCTGCAAACGCTCACAGTAACGCACCTGCTGAATCAGTTGTTCAAGGCTGTCAAAATGCCCAAACAGTTTCAACAGTGCCGCAATCAACGCCGCGGAAGAGCCCATGCCAGCACCAATGGGTATATCCGAGTCGATACTGAGGCTGCCTCGCGGCTGAATATCAAGTCCGGACAGCACTCGCGCCATATCAATGGCATAGAAAGCCAACTCAGCGGGTTTTTTCAGGATACGGGTAATTGGCAGTTCGCCGCGCAGATAGCGCTCGAAGTGATTGTCGAGGCGACGCCGCAGGCCGGCCAGCTTGTCCAGCCCCAGCTCATGGGTGCGCTCGCGGGTATGCCAGCTCAAACGCGGCAATTGATCAGGGCGGTAGTGGATCCGCATGTGCCGATCCACCGCCAGTGCCAGCGCCGGCGCGCCATACACCACAGCATGTTCACCACTGAGAATGATCTTGCCCGGAGCGCAGGCGGTCGGCATCAGCAGGGAATATATTCGCGTTTGTGATGGATAATGCCCGCCAGACGGAAGCGGCCGGTGGTGCCTTCAGGGAAGGTGTATTCGCCGCCATCAGTCGGCACCTGATGCTGATACAGTTTCAGGTATTCATCATGGCTGATTTCGCGCCGGGCGTTTAGCATCTCTCGATGCAGTTCGGTATGCAGTGCCTGTTTATAGCCTTCCACCACGGTGCCGGAAAAAAACTCAGCTACACAACCGGAGCCATAACTGAAAAAACCGATCCGCTTGCCGGCCAAATCTTCCAGCGTATTTTCCAGCAGCGAGGTCAGGCCGATATACATGGAAGCGGTATAGCTGTTACCGATGATGCGGTTGTACAGCAGGGTATTGCTGATCTGCGCCTCCTGCTCGGCTGAAGACAGGCCAGCCCTGTTCAGCTTGACCAACTGCTGATGCGCTTTCTGCGCCATGCGACTGAACGGCAGGTGGTAACAGAAATGACTGAAGTCGGCAAACGCCAATGAGCTGGCCTCACGGAAATGCTCCCAGGCTTTTTTGAGGGCCTTGAGATAAATTTTGGTGGAGTACTTGCCATCCACCAGTGCGGTCGAGCGATAGTTCGGCCGCCAGAAGTCCATCACGTCTTCAGTATAATTGCCAACTTCCGGGTCAATGGTGACCAGACGCGGATTGGCACTGATCAGCAGAGCCACGGCACCGCAGCCCTGAGTCGCCTCGCCGGGCGTATCCAGATCGTAGCGAGCAATGTCAGAAGCGATCACCAGCACCTTGCTGTCCGGCTTGCGCGCCACCAGTGCACAGGCCATCTGAATGGCGGCGGTCGCGCTGTAGCAGGCCTGTTTCAATTCCACAACCCGGCAATTGGCGCTCAGGCCAAGCAGACGATGCACGTACACACCTGCAGCCTTGGACTGATCAATGCCGGTTTCAGTGGCAAACAGCAACGTCCCGATTGTTTCAGGCCCAATGCGCTCTACCAGTGGCAAGGCCGCATTGGCTGCCATGGTGACGATGTCTTCGTCCGGCGCGGCCATACCCATTTTCTCCTGACCAATGCCGGTATAGTACTTCTCCGGATCGGTGCCCTGCACCTGTGCCAGCGTGCGCAGGTCCAGGTAATAGTTGGAGGTGTAAAAGCTGATTTCGTCTATACCAACGGACATACTCGACCAGGGTCCTCAACGCTCTTGGACAATAAGCGTCCTGTTCCGGAACAGCGCCGCCACATCAGGCGTACCGAGCAGAAACATCGCAGTAACAAATTCGCGGCGCAAACGCTCAATGGCGTCTACAACCGCTTCGGCAGATTCCATCGCCGGCTGCAGCAGGGGCGCAGCCATACCGCACAGCGAGGCGCCGAGTATAACAGATTTGGCCATATCAATCCCATCTCTGAGCCCGCCACTGGCGATCAGGGTAGCCCGATCCAGATAGGGCTCTGCCTGCTGCAGTGCCAGAGGGGTTGGCAGCCCCCAGTCCTGAAATCTGAGCCCAATATCGCTGCCATCATGGCGTCTATGATGCTCTATCCGACTCCACGAAGTGCCGCCAGTGCCGGCAATATCAAAGTGACGAATGCCCTGCCTGAGCCCCAGCTCTATGTCCGCCGGGGACAGGCCGGATCCCACTTCCTTGAGCATCACAGGAACCGACAGACCTGCCGCCACTGCACCCATCTGCTGCGCCAGATTACTGAAGTTGGTATCACCCTCGGGCTGCACCGCTTCCTGCAGCGGGTTGAGGTGGAAGTAGAGCGCATCAGCCCCAACACAGTCCACTGCCTCCTGACAACGCTGGAGGTCGAAGCCATAGTTGAGCTGTACACCACCTACATTACCTATGAGTACAGTAGTTGGGGCGAATTGACGCAACTCAAAACTTGCACGCGCTTCCGGGTGGGTAAACATTACCCGCTGCGATCCGACCGCCATGGCCACCTGACACTGCTCAGCCGCCAGCGCCAGGTGAGTGTTGATGCGTCGGACCAGTTCATGGTCGCCGCCGGTCATGGAAGAGATCAGCAGCGGAAACGAGAGTCGTTTGCCAAGAAATTCAACCGATGGATCAACCTCATCGAATGCCAGTTCGGGCAAAGCCCGGTGCATCAGTCGGATCCGATCAAACCAATGCCCCTGCCGATCGGTCAGCGGGTCCTGCTCAATCGCCCGGATATGCTCTATTTTGCGCTCGTTGGTGGGGTCGGTCATTACCGCTCCAGCTTGATATGGGCTTCCATCAGCTCACCGGGGTTGGTCTGGGCCGCCATCAGCGACAGTTCGCCACACAGCACCGTGGCTGCACAGATCGCGGCCAGCCTGCGGGCATTTGCGCCGGGCTCGCGCGTCTCCTTGCAGCCCAGCTGGCGCAGATTGTCCTCGACAAAATCGATTCCCTTGCCGTTACCTACCGAGCCTACAATCAGGTTCGGAAGCGTACAGGAAAAGTAGAGGTCGCCATCACGCACTTCGGCGTGCACAACCCCCTGTGAGCCTTCGATGATGTTGGCGGCATCCTGGCCAGTAGCCAGATAGAACGCCAGCAGCATGTTGGCATAGTGGGCGTTGGCACTTCGCAGCCCACCCGCCATCAAGGTCCCTATAAGGTTCTTTTTGATATTCAGATCAACCACTTTTTCCGGCGTGGTTTTCAGGCGACGTTCGCAGATATCACGTGGAATCAGAATCTCGCTGACCACGTACTTGCCACGCCCCAGAATTCCGTTGACGGCCGTGGCCTTCTTGTCAGAGCAATAGTTGGCCGAGATGGAGCAGTAACGCAGTTGAGGATATTGCTGCAGAATCCATGGAATCAGTTTGTCAGCGGCGTTGGTGACCATATTGTGACCGGATGCATCACCGGTCGTGAACTCCAGTCTCAGATAGATCAGGTTGCCCACGATCTGGCTGTGCATGTCAATCAGGTTGGCAAAGCGACTGCTGGTGGCCACAACGGCATTGAGATCGCCCTTGCGTGCCTTGATTGACTGCAGCGCCTGATGTGCCGCCAGCGCATCATCCGCTTCCAAAAGAATTGAGCGCGTCATGCGCTCGTCCACCACGGTGGTGACAATGCCCTTTTCGGTCAAGGTGGACACGCGTGCTCCACGGCCAACGGATGGCCACAGTGGCGTCTCATAGGTCGCCAGGGGCACACTGAGCTTTTCATTCAGCACATCGCCGCCGATCTTGATTGGCCCGACCCAGCGCATCGGGATGGGAGCTTCCAGTATTTTATGTGACTTCATGCTCAACGCATCCTCTGAAAACAAAAAAGGGCTGCAACTGTGGCAACCCTCTTGAAAGACCTCAGGCTGCGCGGGATTTTAAGCCACCCGCGCAGATGGATGCAATTACTGGCCGCTGTCAGCCATCTCCTGCTGTGGCTGATCACCTACCTCCGGCAGTGGTACATTGAGTGCTTCGAGTAGATCTCCGGTACCGGCCAGAATACGCAACTGGGCCATCTGATCGTCAATTCGCGCCTCTGCCAGCTGATTCTTGGCCGAGAACACTTCGTTCTCGGTATCCAACAAGTCAAGCAGTGAGCGCTGGCCAATATCGAACTGTTTCTTGTAAGAGTCGCGGGTTTCTTCACTGGATATCACATGACGCTCCAGATGCGCCATCTGACGGGTCAGTATCTCATGAGCGTTCCAGGCCAGCTCGATGCTTTCACGGATCTGGCGCTGAGCGTCCCGCTGAATCGCCTGAGCTTCACCGATCTGATGTTCAGTCTGCCGAATCCGTGCCTTGTCAGCCCCCCCGTTGAACAGGTTGTAGCGCAGTCGCAGCATGGCGGTCAGGTCTTCGTCATCACCCTCTATGCCATCGATGTTTTCATCCCAGCGCCGTTCCACTTCAAAATCCAGACGCGGGTACATGCGGCTCTTGGCTGCATCCCGCTGGGCCACGGCCGCTTCCACATCAAACTGGGCAACACCGACTATTGGTTGACTTTCCAGCCCGCGAGCCACCGCCTCTTCAAGGCTGGCGGGCAAGCCAAGCTCCATGGCATTGAAAGGCTCAGGATTTTCGGGCGCAGGCTGACCCACTACGCGCAGGTAGTTGGCTCGGGCATCACGCAGGTTGTTCTCGGCTGCCAGCATGTTCACTTCTGCCAGCGCCAAACGACCATCGGCCTGTTGGTTGGACGCCAGACTGTCCATGCCGGACTCGGTACGGCGCTTGATCTGGTCATAGATGGTGACATGGTTATAGAGGCTTTCCTTGGCCAGCGTCAGCAGCTGCTCGCGGCGCAGCACCTCCATATAGGCCCGACTGGCCTCCAGGGCATAGCGCTGAGCTGTATCTTTCATGCTGCTGGCACGAGAGGCCGCACGCGCTTCATGACGCTTCACCTCACTGCTGGTAGCAAAACCATCGAAGATCATCTGGTTCAGGTTAAGGCGAGCTTCACGTCTATCCAGCTCAGTATCCTGAGTACCATTTTCTTTATCAGTCCACTCGTAGCCATAACCAAGAGTGGCATCGAGGGTAGGATAATAGCCTGCCCGAGCCTGGCGAATTTCCTGAATTACGGCAGCATAGTTTTGAAGTGCGCGCTGCACTTCCGGGTTCTGCTCTATATTGTCAGCAACCACGTCCTGAAGGGTGGCAGCGGAACTCCAGCCCGCAACTCCTGCACTCAGGGCAAGTGCCAGCATTGAGTATCGAAATTTCATATCCTTGCTCCGGCTATTTTCAATGTGGGTACACCTGACCGTTTGCCTTGAGGATCAGGTCAATCCTGTCCCTCGCTCCGGCCTTTTCCAGAATGGCACTTACATGTGCCTTGACTGTACGTTCGGTTATGTTCAATTCGCGTGCAATTTCCTTGTTGCTCTCCCCCCGCTTAAGAGCCGCCATCACCTGCGACTCACGCTCACTCAGTGACCACCGGGCCGGAACATCCGCCGAGGGTTGCGACTGCTGCAGCAGACGTCTCAACATACGCTGCAGCAACTCGGGCCCCGCCCAGATATCGCCACGCCCAACAGCCATTACAAGCTCAGTCAGCAAGGCGCCCTGAATAAACGTGTTGGCATATCCTCTGAAACCTTCCTGCAGCAGCTCTATTCCTTCCTGATCACTGGGCATATCAACCAAGGCAACAAGACGCAGATCATGACTGCGTGCGATCAGCTCCTGACGCTGATTCGAATCCAGTGCACTCCAATGCAGAAGCAACACAGCCCCGTTTGGCAGTTTCAACAGCGAGCCTGAATTCAGGTCCAGCACGGTCGACTTTGCCAGCTGGCTCTGCCAACGCTCCCTGATGTCTTTTCGTTCGCTCCAGACAAACAACTCCATATCCTATCGCTCCGTCAACGCCCGCTCTTTTGCCCGATTGATCGGCTTCAACAGGTAATGCATTACTGATTTCTTACCTGTCATGATATCCACGCTGACCGTCATGCCGGCCATCAACGGCAGCACCTCTTGCTCAGCACCCACCTCTGGGGCATCCATCTCCAAGCGCACCAGGTAATACGGTTGTTTGCTTTCTTCATCCATAATAGTACCGGGCGAAATAAACGCCACTTTCGCCTCCATTCCACCGTAGATGGCGAAATCATAGGCACTCACCTTGACCACGGCAGGCTGATTCAGGCGGATATTGGCAATATCAGACGGCTTGATACGCGCTTCCACCAGCAACTGGTCCTCCCAGGGTACGATGCTCAACAGCGGGTCGCCCGGCCTGACCACGCCATCAATGGTATTGATCATCAGCTGTTTAACGGTCCCCTTGATGGGCGCACGCACCTCGGTGCGACTGATGCGGTCCTCCATTCCACCCAGTGCTTCTTCCAGCCGGACCTGCTCGGCAAACACTTCATTCAGCTCGGCCCGTGCGCGATTACGGAAGTTAAGTTCCATCTCCTGCTTCTTCTGCTGAATTTCCTCAATGGTGGACTCGATTCTCGGAATGCTCAGCTCGATGCTGGACATTTCTCCTCGCAGATCATTCACCTGACGCCGCAGACGCAGATGCTCAACCTCTGAAATAACACCTTCCTTTACCAAAGGATCACTGATGCGCAGCTCTCTCAATAACAGGTTGTAACTGCGACGCAGTTGTTCAATTCTGGCCCGCGCCTCAACAAGCTCCTGTCCACGTTGCTCCTGTTGCTGCTCAAGTACCGAGAGGTTGGTACTGAGTTCCTCACGTCGGGACGCAAACAGCAGGCGTTCCTGTTGCAACAGGTTCTGGTATTCAGACGGGAAGTCCTCAGGCAGGATAAACTCTGCATTATTTGACTCGGCTTCCAAGCGGGCGCCGCGTGCATTCAGCTCCAGCAACCGTACCTGGTTCTCACGAAAGGAGCTGGCAAAGCGCTTGTCTTCGATCCGCAACAGCACTTCACCCTTATCAACAAGCTGCCCTTCGCGCACCAAAATTTCGGACACAATGCCACCTTCCAGGTTCTGGACAACCTGCAACTGGTGAGACGGGATTATTTCACCCTCTCCACGTGCCAGTTCATCAAGCTCCGCCCAGTTTGCCCAGATAATGGCAAAAACGATAAACATCGCCCCTGCCCAAAGTAGAAGGCTGGCGCCACGTGGCACTTGCTCCAGCATCGCTTCACTGATACTGGAGGTGTAGCGGATATCATCACCCTGCGGCTGTGGGGAGTGTTGGCTCATGCTCTACTTCCTCACCTGCAAACGACCCTGTTTCAAGGCTTCGAGTACACTGTCCTTGGGACCGTCCGCCAAAATCCGACCACCGTCGACGACAATCAGACGGTCAGCAAGATCCAGCAGCGACATTTTGTGAGTCACCATAACCAGAGTCTTGTTTTTCAGGTAACCCTTGAGCTGGCGTCTCATAGTCTCTTCGGAGGCGTTATCCATGGAATTACTCGGCTCATCCAACACCAGAATGGCAGGATCATGCAGTAGCGCCCTTGCCAGTGCCACCGCCTGACGCTGACCACCCGACAGGCGGCTGCCGCGCTCACCCACCGGCATGTCAAAACCCAAAGGGTGTTGATTCACGAAACTTTCCACTCCGGCCAACCGTGCAGCCGCCAGGATCTGTGTGTCGGTCGCGTGAGGCAGGCCAATAGTGATGTTATCGCGTACAGTACCAACGAAGAGCATCACATCCTGAGGCACGTAGCCCACCGAACGGCGCAGATCGGTAGGATCTATCTGGTTAAGATCGATACCGTCAATCGAGATTGCGCCCTCGGCAGGTCGGTAGAGCCCCAGCAGCAACTTCTGAATGGTACTTTTGCCCGAACCGATGCGTCCGATCAACCCCACCTTTTCACCCGGCTGCAAGCGGAACGAAACCCCATGCAGAGCACCATATTCGGTCGAGGGATAGGTGAAGGCTACATCCTTGAACTCGACTCCCCCCTTCAGCTCCGGTCTGTGGATATAGCGTCGCCCTGCCTCATGCTCATCGGGCAGTGCCATGATTTCATCGAGGGTTTTCAGTGCCTTGAGCGACTGTTCATAGTGCGCGATCAGGCTGGCAATCTGTGCCAGCGGGGCTATGGCTCGGCCACTCAGGATGACACAGGCGATCAAACCACCCATGGACAGAGTCTGCTCCATGATCATGTAAACACCACCGATCACCAGCAGTACCGATGCCAACTGCTGCACAAACCCGGCCACATTCACCACTGATGAGGACAGCATGCGCGACTTGAGCCCCCAGTTAGCGATATAGCCCACAGCACTTTCCCAACGCCCCTGCATTGGACTGGCCGCTCGCTGAGTTTTGAGGGTTTCCATGGCCGTCAGGGACTCCACCAGCGTGCCGTTTTTCTGCGCTGACGCGGTAAAGGTGTGCTCAATCGAGCGACGCAGCCGAGGCTTGACCAGCAGCGCATAGACCAGAATGATTGGGATCGCCATTGCCGGCACCGCCACCAGCGGACCACCAATCCAGCTGATCACCAGCAGGAACAGCAGCATAAAGGGAATGTCGATCAATACCGTGTTAGTGGTTGAGCTTAGAAAGTTGCGAATGCTCTCAAATTCGCGCAGATTACTGGCAAAAGCACCCACCGAGGCCGGCATGGCGTCGTAACGTATCCCCATCACCTTTTCAAACAGCCGTGCCGACAACAGCACATCTGACTTCTTTCCGGCCACTTCAATAAAATAGGCCCTCAACATTTTCAGGCCGAAATCGAACAGGTACACCACCAGCACACCAATCGCGAGCACCCAAAGGGTTTCAACCGCATGATTGGGCACCACTCTGTCGTAGACATTCATTACGAACAGTGGGTTGGCGAGCACAAAGAGATTGATCAGCAGAGACGCGAGCAGCACATCCCGGTAGATACGCGCCGAACGCCAAATCGTACTCCAGAACCAGTGACCCCCACGATCATCCAATTCACGTGTTGTGGTTTCACCAAAGCTGTATTCGGCGCGCAGGAAAATGACAAAACCGGTATAGAGGGATTCAAGCTCATCCAGGCCAACACTGACAATGCCACCACTTTCAGGTTGCTGAATCTCAGCCTCACCTTTTTCGAAATCAATTTTTTGTAGTATGCATGACTGCTCATCCTTCAACAGCAGCACAGCAGGCAGCAGCAATCTGGAAAGCTTCTGCAAAGGTCGTTGGGCCACTTTGGCGGCAAACCCTGCACGTGCAGCTGCACGCAGGAAAAGCTTGGGGGTAAGTCGCCCATCAACCAGCGGCAACCCCTCAACCAGTACCTGAGCGGAAAATGGACGCTGGCTTTGCTGTGTCAACAGCACCAGGCACTCCAGCAACGGGTCCTGTCTTACATCCATGCATTACTCCAGACAGTGTAAAAACAAAACTCTAACACTTGTTTTAATCAATATAAACCCCAAATACAGGTTACAGCCGAGAGTTCTAGAGCTACACTCGAACCTGTATTTAGCTTAGATCAGGTTTATTGTAATGCTCTACGCACTCAGAGACGAAGCGGGCAATATCACCGCCCTGACCGATCGTCAGATCCCTGACTCCCAAGCAGTGGATGCCGCCAATCCAGAGGTATTACGCTTCCTGTCTCTGGATGCTTCGGCTTTTACCGCCAACGAGTTTCTGGAAGATTCGGATCTATCCACCATCCGCATCCTGGAAGACTTGATCGACACCCTTATCGACCGCCAGGTAATACGTTTCACTGACCTGCCAGACGCCGCCCAGCGCAAGCTGCTCAGTCGTAAAGTCGCACGCTCCATCGTCCACCCTGATGAATATGTAGCAGCCGACAGCGACGATATGGATTCAGAGATGTTTCTCAAGGATGAGGATCAGTTATTCTGATCCTGCTGTGACAATAGCTGCACCTGGGCAGCCAGCCGCTCAGCCAGCGCCGCATGACGCTGCTGTTGGCGGGCGCTGAGCGCCGCATACTGGATTCCATAGAGCACATCATCACAGCATCGGATTGATGCCAGCAAATCCGGCGATAGACCTCGCTTGATCAATTCCAGCTCGGTTTGTACCAGATTCAAGCCAATACTGGGGTTATCAGGCTGCACCTGCAAAGCAAAGGCAAAAGCGTCACAGGCCTGCGCGAGCTCGGCCTTGCGAAAGTGCATCATGCCCTTGAGATTAGCTCTGGCCCAGTCGATATTGACCATTTTACGGGTCAACTCCTGACGCAACACTGCCACACTGCGTGAGGCCTCCGACAGTTCCAACCCATCGCTAAGCTGATCAATCCACTGCGCCTGGTCATCCAGCGGCAGTGCCAGGAAAAGATCCAGCGCCGACCTTGCTGCCTGCTCCGCCCTCGGCACATCTCCGCTACGGCGCAAAACATCTGATAACAGAAGGCGAGATTTGAAAAGTGCCACCCGATCCTGATCGAAGTCGGAAATAACTTGTTCCAGCACTTGAATCGCTTCAGCCTCGGACTCAGCAGCCAGCCCTCCCTGCTGCCCTTCGACACGGTCACTGAGCGAACGCGCCAGAGCAAAGTAATAGTCCGGCAATTGAAAGGCCGAATAGCGACCAAAGCGAATGGCTGCACGAAAGGAATCAGTTGCCAAGCGCCAGTCCTGCAATCGGGCTGCCACATTGCCAAGCTCCCCTTGCAGTGCCGCGACTGAGGGTTGAAGCAAGACAGACTTGCGCAGCAATGTCATCGATTGACTAAGATCTCCGCGCAAACGATGCAACCGCGCCAACCAATTGAACGCATCCACGCTAACCTGCTGCTGATTAATCACCGTACTAAGACAGTCATAGGCCAGATTGAAACGCCCTTCACGGTACGCTGCAACTCCTGCCCCCACTCGCATCCAGTGCTGGTCACGTGCTTCAAGCATTCGCTCAAACAGCGTCCGCGCTTCCGGGTAACGTTCCAGCCTCAGTAGTACAATCCCCTTGAAGCGCAGCAGAAATATCTTAAGCGCCGGAAATTCTCGAATCTTTTGATCACAAAGCATCAGCGCCTCAAGCCATTTCTGCTGATCCATCAGCTCAGACAAGGGCTTGAGAGACTGTTTCAAACGCAATAGCTTCTCAAGGACCTGGCGTAACTGGACACCGTTATAAGGCTTGTTGATGCAAAGATCAGGGGAGTACTCGAGAGAGCCAAATAAAAGCTCGGATGTTTCAGGGGCGGCCACCAGCACGAAACCGGTTCCGTAATGACGAATGCCTTCAGCCTGAGCCTCATGCATCACCTGCAGGCCACTTTTTTCACCTTTGCCCAGATCATAGGACATAAAGCAGATATCGACATTCTGCTCACGCAGAATCGACAGTGCCATGTTGACGGACGACGCGACCTCGATGTGCCCGAACCCCAGGCCGGTGAGCAGGTCACGCAACGTCCGGAGGTCTTCCAGCTGCTTATCGAGGATCAGCACCTTTTTGCCTGAAAAAAGAGTATCCATAGGCCTACAGCAACCAAGACTACCGGAAAAATAGCATGAGGGTCTGACTGCAGGCAAAACCCTTTTCCACACAGGGCTTTAGCACAGTACAAAAACAAAGGGGCGATGCCGACATGTGCCGGCATCGCCCCCTATAGATTTCCTTCAGCAGGAAATCAGTCTTCAAGCAGGTTGCGCCCCTTACTGGCTGCAATGCGCATGCGCAACGCGTTCAGCTTGATGAAGCCTTCGGCGTCCTTCTGGTTGTAGGAACCTGCATCATCTTCAAAGGTCGCGATGCTTTCATCAAACAGGCTATCTTCAGAGCGACGACCCACCGCGCTGACGCTGCCCTTGTACAGCTTGATACGCACTTCGCCATTCACGTTGCGCTGACTGTAGTCGATCATCTGCTGCATCATCTTGCGCTCTTCAGACCACCAGAAGCCGTTGTAGATGATCTCGGCGTAACGCGGCATCAGTTCATCTTTCAGGTGGGCCGCTTCGCGGTCCAGGGTGATCGACTCGATGGCACGGTGGGCCTTCATCATGATGGTGCCCCCTGGCGTCTCGTAGCAGCCACGGGACTTCATGCCGACAAAGCGGTTTTCAACGATATCGAGACGGCCAACACCGTTGGCACCACCCACCTTGTTCAGGTATTCCAGTACGGTTGCCGGGCTCATCTCCTTGCCGTCGATGGCCACGATGTCGCCCTTGCGGTAGGTCAGTACCAGGTAGGTCGGCTCATCCGGCGCCTGCTCGGGGCTGACGCTCCAGCGCCACATATCTTCCTCGGCTTCAGCCCAGGGATCTTCCAGAATGCCACCTTCGTAGGAAATATGCAGCAGGTTGGCATCCATGGAGTAAGGCGACTTCTTCTTGTTCTTGCTGAAGTCCACCGGAATATTGCGCTCTTCGCAGTACGCCATCAGCGTTTCACGGGACGTCAGATCCCACTCGCGCCAGGGCGCAATCACTTTCACGCCCGGCTTCAGCGCATATGCACCCAACTCAAAACGCACCTGGTCGTTACCCTTGCCAGTAGCGCCATGGGAAATCGCATCAGCACCGGTTTCATTGGCAATTTCAATCAACCGCTTGGCGATCAACGGACGCGCAATCGACGTACCGAGCAGGTATTCACCTTCGTAGATGGCATTGGCACGAAACATCGGGAATACGAAATCACGCACAAACTCTTCACGCAGGTCTTCAATGTAGATCTCTTTCACGCCCAGCGCTTCGGCTTTTGCACGTGCAGGCTCTACCTCTTCACCCTGCCCCAGATCGGCAGTAAAGGTCACCACTTCGCAGTTATAAGTATCCTGCAACCAGCGCACGATGACGGAGGTATCAAGCCCACCCGAATACGCCAGTACGACCTTTTTTATATCGGACATGTTGCTGCTCCAGAAACTGAGTGTGCCGGTCACCACGACCGGCACACGGAAACAAATCACTCGGCACAAAGGCGAGTATCATACCAGAAAGCACAAAGGCGCTGAACAGCCTCTATTCGCGCTCAAGCCGGATCGCCACACGACGGTTCCGTGCCCGATTTTCTGCCGTATTGTTGGGCACGACCGGATAGCGTTCACCGTGATAGCGAGTGGTGATCATATCTTCCGACACTCCTTGACTGACCAGATAACGCGTCACCTCCTCGGCCCTGCGCTTGGACAGATCACGGTTCAACAGACGCCGACCGTAATTGTCTGAGTGGCCATCCACATACACTGAATGCACACTGTCATCGGTCTTGATATAAAGGGCAATCAAGTCGAGCCGCTCACGCGTTGCATCGGACAACTGCCAAGCAGCAGAAGGGAACAGCAACGCCGTACGTGCCACCTGACGATAATTTACCGGCAGCAACGTATCAAGACAGCCCAAATAATCATCATAGGCTGATTTGAAATTGGCTGCCGAAATACCAATCTGAACCGGCTCATCACTCTGATACCAGCGCTCACTGGAAAAGGTTGGGGTCATGCCACGATGCAACGCAACCAGCATCTGACTGGCCGCCTCACTGTCCAACTCAAGCACACCCGATTGCTGATCCACTTCAACTTCCGCGATGTTGAACGGCGCCTCCCCCGGCTGCCAGGGCGATGCCTGTGCCACCAGCATGGCGGACCCGGTTAGCTGAAAGGTTTGCGTGGGCTGCAGCCTGAAACGCAACGGTTCACCCGCCTCATGCTCGAACACGGCTCGGCCGAACGCAGGTACAGACTGGCTCAAGCGACAAAAAAAACGCGAAGTTTCCATCTCCCACACAGACTGATCGATTGATGCCCGAAACACAACGGCCTGCGCCCATCCCGGCAGCAACAGGAGCAATAGCAGGGCCATACTGGGATATTTCAATTCGGTCTCTCCCGACAATCAGGTCAGCATTCAAGTATCGGCACCAGCCGCAGGCACTTTAACTCTCATTTTGACGCCACTACCCAGACTGTTAGAATGCCTGCGGCCAATCACCTGCTGCAATAAGGACTTTCGTTGACTCAACGCAATTCAGCCCCTCATCCAATGGCAGATCGTTTTCGCGGTTTTCTGCCGGTCGTTATTGACGTCGAAACCGCCGGCTTCAACCCGCGTACCGATGCTCTGCTGGAAATCGCGGCCGTCACGCTTACGATGGATGAGAACGGCTACCTGATGATCGATCAGAGCTACGATGCGAACGTACATCCATTTCCGGGTGCCAATCTGGAGCAGTCCGCTCTGGACTTTACCGGAATCGACCCTCACGACCCGGAGCGTAACGCCCTGCCTGAAGAGGAGGCACTTGAGCAAATTTTCAAGCCGATCCGAAAATCGATCAAGTCACACGGATGCAAGCGGGCCGTTCTTGTGGGCCACAATGCATCGTTCGACCACGGGTTTGTTACCAACGCAGCTGATCGAGCCGGTATCAAGCGCAACCCTTTTCACCCGTTTTCCACCTTCGATACCGTCTCGCTGGCAGGACTGGCCTACGGCCAGACCGTTTTGGCAAAGGCCTGCAACATGGCCGGCATCGACTTTGACGGCAAACAGGCGCACTCAGCGCTATATGACACCGTCAAGACCGCAGAGCTGTTCTGCGCCATTGTTAACACCTGGAAAGACATGGGCGGCTGGGACATGGTTCTAGCCACTAGAGGCTACCAATGACCCTCTTGTCCACTTTACTCTCTCTGACCGCAATAGCTTTAAGCTTCAAATCAATTCGCACCATCCCCATGCGAGTGATATTGGCATTACTATGCTTTTTTCAACTTTTTTTACTTGGTTTCTATTTTGTTGCTGATCATTTAACCGGATCAGGAGTCAACGAATCGGTCCTTTATCACTTAAACACTGACATGGAAGGCGCCGGCCTTAAAGAATTCTCTTACCTAATAGCGCTCAGTACAGCATATCTCCTATCCATTTTATTAATGAGCACCCTTCTCTATCGGAAAAGCTATAATAAAAACCACATAAAGCCCATACGCTACTCAACCAGCATAGCAGTCTTCATTGCAGCTTTAGCCACAAATCCTACACTTTTGGACATTGGAAGAGCTTTTTACTCAAACCAGAGCGGCACACCCCCTGATTATATAGACATAAAGAAAGCTTCCTTACCCGAAAGCCCAAAGAATTTGGTTTTCATTTATTTAGAGTCCCTTGAGCGCACCTATTTTAATGAAAGAATTTTTCCGAACCTGCTTCCAGAACTGAGTGCCCTTGAACAGCAAGCCATAAGCTTCACAGATATACGTCAGGCATACGGTACCGGCTGGACAATTGCAGGAATTACAGCTTCACAGTGCGGTGTACCTTTAATAACACCCGCAAATGGCAATGCAATGGGCAGTATGGATCAGTTTCTCCCAAGAGCAAATTGCCTGGGTGACTTACTATCCAAACATAATTATGAATTAAACTACCTTGGCGGTGCGCATCTAAATTTTGCTGGTAAAGGGCGCTTTTATAAAACTCATAATTTTCAGCGTATTGAAGGATTACAGGAGTTACATCACACACTCAAAGACCCCTTATACACATCATCCTGGGGCCTTTTCGATGACACACTTTACGATTTGGCATATCAACGCTTTGAGGAGTTAAGCACCAAAAACCAACCTTTTGGTTTATTTATGCTTACTCTTGACACACACCATCCATCAGGCCTCCAGTCAAGCACATGCAAGGAGGTACAGTATGCCGATGGAAAAAATCCGATGCTGAATGCTGTTCATTGCGCAGACCGTTTGGCTTCATCATTTATACGCCGACTACTTTCAAGCAAGGCAGCAGACAACACCATTATCGTTGTAGCATCCGATCATTTGGCAATGCAAAACACTGCTTCTGGACTCTTAAACCAATCCCCCCGTCGTAACTTGCTCATGATGTTTGCCCCAAACCACTCTGGTGATCAGATCAGTAAACCAGGATCTACGCTGGATACTGGACCAACAATTCTACAATTGCTTGGCAGTCCAATCCGGGTTCTGGGAATGGGGCGCTCATTACTGGAAAAAAACACACCTACACTTACCGAAGCACACGCATCTCTAGATGACACCCTTACAAGCTACAGGAATTTTTTTAAATCCCTATGGTCATTTCCACAATTAGAAGCAGGCATTACTGTACAGCCAAACTCTCAGAAGCTTTTTTTGGGACAGCGGGTGCTTGATTTCCCGGCACTGATACTTCTCAACGCAGACCTGCATGTCAGAGAAGTCCGCTTCCCATCAATAGAAGACCCATCTTTGTCTTATCAGGTTTCCGACCTGGCACCGGAACAGCTTTTTATTTTGGTGGACCATTGCCCCGGGAAAAAAAATATCAACCCCGACTCCCCTCTGAGCGATACCTTATTCTGCATGTCCTATGGTGCACTTGGTGCAGACGAGCCCTTCAAACGCTTAGCACTCAGAGAGAAAATACATTTTTCCAAGTACCAATTGGAAGAAGAGCTATTGGCCTATAAGGCTAGGGGGGCCGGTAAACTGTACGCTGAGCAGCGGCAACAATTGTTGTTTCTTGATCGTTACGGGACAGCAGATGTCATCGATTATGATTCATCCATTAATTCATCTTTCACCCTGGTTTCCTCCAGCTCGCCTTCCGGCAACTCACGCATAGAGACAGGCACAAGCGACATGGAACTCAGTAGAGGACTAACCTTGATCGGGCTTGGGAACGATCAAAGTGCCGTAGTACTTCAACACCAGGATACGTGTGAGCCTTACCGACACCAGGAACCACTCGTAGACTCATTCCAGAACATAATGAACCGCGAGTCGTTCCAAGTATTTGCAGTTATCGCCCATGACAGCGCCTGGTGCAGAGACAAAGAAGACATGCGCCCTGCTTTGGAGTCAACCAACCTCGAGGCATGGCAAACACTGGAGTTTCGCGTGCCATATATTGCGATTATTGACAAGAATCGAACTCAACAAGAGTTCCTGGGAAGCCCAAATGAAAGCTTAGTCATCCGAATTAATTGACTATTGTTTCTTCGTTTAACACCGGTCTGAGAGACATCCAGGCATCAAAATCGTGGAGCCGGAAGAAGACTCGAGGGACCAGCCCGTTCACACACTCACCGCAGCCATTTACTTTCCAGTTGATCTTCAACTGATCAACTGAACTGCCATCGATGGTTGAAGGACTGGCCCAGCTCTCTCAATACAGCATCAGTCATGCTTCGATAATGCGTTGCTGTATACAACTACTTGCCTTAGGCCTCAGCCTCACCGGTATCCTTGGCCGCCGCCTGAATCATCTCTTTTAGCTCGCCACTTTCAGCCATCTCGCAAATGATGTCACACCCCCCAACCAGCTCACCGTTGATCCACAACTGCGGAAATGTCGGCCAGTTGGCATACTTGGGCAGCTCGGCACGGATATCCTGATTTTCGAGGATATTAACGAAGGCAAAGCGCTCACCGCAGGACATGATGGCTTCAACCGCACGCGAAGAAAAACCACACTGCGGGAACCTCGGCGTACCTTTCATGTACAGCAGGATGGCATTGTTTTCGATCTGTTCTTTGATTGTGTCGACTACACTCATTTAAAAACACCTTTGGTTAACACTTGTCGGACTGTGCCGGTGAGCAACAGTCTACCATATAACCCACCAAATCACTCAACTTAGCCATCACAACCCGGCGGAAATCTGTTTACTGTTTATCGAGGAAAGACCATACTTTTTCAAGTCGTTGGAGACCATTTTGTTACCTTGTGGCAGCAGGATTAAATTGCCAAACGCGGTAGCTACTCATAGAATGGTCGTTTTTTCGGCAGCTCTGGCTGCCTTTTTGCGTTGTAGGGAGAGTCCCCCATGGCCACGCAGCCACTGATGAATGTATTCAACCGGCTCTCAGTTGCCTTCGATCACGGCGAGGGTGCCTGGCTTTACGATACTGACGGTAACAAGTACCTGGACGCCCTTTGTGGCATTGCAGTCACGGGGCTTGGCCACGCACATCCGGCCATCACCCGCGCGATCAGTGAACAGGCTGCAAAGCTGATTCACTGTTCCAATATTTATACCATTCCACAGCAGACTGAACTGGGCGCCAAGCTGACCCGTATCTCCGGTATGGAAAACGCGTTTTTTGCCAATTCAGGCGCTGAAGCCAACGAGGCCGCCATCAAGCTGGCTCGTCGTTACGGTCACAACCGCGGCATCGACAACCCGGCCATCATAGTAATGGATCAGTCCTTCCACGGACGTACGCTGGCCACTCTGAGCGCCACCGGCAACCGCGCCACCCAGCAAGGCTTTGAACCACTGGTAAGCGGTTTTGTACGTGTTCCCTACGATGATGTTGAGGCGGTACGCCAGGTTGCCCGCAACAACCCCAACGTAGTGGCGGTGCTGGTTGAGCCCGTGCAGGGCGAAGGCGGCATTCACATTCCAGCATCCGACTACCTGAACCAGCTGCGCGACATATGTGACCAACACCAGTGGCTGCTGATGCTGGACGAAGTTCAAACCGGCAATGGTCGTACCGGAACCTATTTCTGCTTCCAGCAGAACGGCATCCTGCCCGATGTAGTGACCACTGCCAAGGGCCTGGGTAACGGCTTCCCGATCGGCGTTTGCCTGGCACAGGGCGTCGCCGCCGATGTTCTGACGCCCGGTACGCACGGCACCACCTATGGTGGCAACCCGCTGGCCTGCGCTACCGGAATCGCCGTGGTCGATACCATTGAACAGGACAACCTCTGTGCCCGTGCTACTGAACTGGGTGAGCGCATTGCTAACGGCTTCCGTGCACAGCTTGGCCACAGCCAGTACGTAAAAGAGATACGCAACAAGGGCCTGATGATCGGCATCGAATTGACAGAGGCCGGTTCTGAACTGGTCGTACTGGCCAAGGTAAAAGGCATACTGCTGAATGTGACCGGTGGCGGCAAGGTCGTGCGCCTGCTGCCCCCCCTGATCATGAGTGACAGCGAAGCTGACCTTCTGGTCAGCACTGTATCGCAGCTGATCAAGGTATATACAGGTGAAGAGCGCGACAGCGCAGAATGAGCAAGACCCCCTTTAACTGACCTCAGGAGCCGGCGGCTTCGGCCGCCGACTGACAACTGACCTATGAGTACACGACATTTTCTGACCCTGCTCGACATGACGCCGGAAGAGCTGCAACAGATCGTGCAGCGGGCCATCATCCTCAAGCAGATGCGCAATGCCGGTGAAACCTACGAGCCTTTGAAAAACAAGGTCATGGCGATGATCTTCGAGAAGGCATCCACCCGCACACGCGTTTCCTTCGAGGCCGGTATGGCCCAGTTCGGCGGTCACGCCATGTTTCTGTCACCCCGGGATACCCAACTGGGTCGTGGCGAGCCAGTGGAAGACAGCGCGCGCGTCATCTCCAGCATGGTCGATGTAGTGATGATACGCACGTTCAGCCACGAACTGGTTGAAACCTTCGCGCGTTATTCACGCGTTCCGGTTATCAACGCCCTGACGGACGAATACCACCCTTGCCAGCTGCTGGCCGACATGCAGACCTTCATCGAACAGCGCGGCTCCATCAAGGGAAAAACCGTAGCCTGGGTCGGTGATGGCAACAATATGTGCAACTCCTATATCAACGCAGCGCGCCAATTCGATTTCCACCTGAACATTGCCTGTCCGGAAGAGTTTGCCCCCAACGCGGATCTGGTCGCCCGCAACAGTGACCGGGTGAGCGTGTTTGAAAGCCCAGAGTTGGCTGTCAAAGGCGCTCACCTTGTCGTAACTGATGTTTGGGCATCCATGGGACAGGAGGCGGAACAGCGTGAGCGTGTACGCGAGTTCCGTGGTTACCAGGTCAGCCCAGCGCTGATGGATCTGGCTTCACCTGACGCCCTGTTCATGCACTGCCTGCCCGCCCACCGCGGCGAAGAGGTCAGTGAAGACATGCTCGATGACCCGCGCTCAGTGGTGTTTGAAGAAGCCGAAAACCGCCTTCACGCCCAAAAGGCGCTGCTCGAGTTTCTGCTGGTCAACCACAAGTGATCCTCCGGCAGCCCGACAGGGCTGTCCTTACCTCGCCAGACTCCCACATTCGATACTATACTGGCTGTGATTCTGATTACGGGAACCGGGCATGATCGAGATACGTCATCTTAAAACACTGACCGCGCTGCGCGATGCCGGCAGTCTGGTCGAGGCTGCCGAACGGATACACCTGACCCAGTCTGCACTTTCTCATCAGATCAAGGACCTGGAGGAGCGTCTCAACTGCTCACTGTTTATCCGCAAGACCCGACCGATCTGCTTTACCAGCGCAGGCCAGCGCTTGCTGACACTGGCTGACGAACTGCTGCCGATGGTTCGCAGCACTGAGCGTGACGTCATGCGCCTTGCTGGCGGTGAAACCGGACGCCTTAACATCTGTATAGAATGTCACAGCTGCTTTGACTGGCTGATGCCGACCATAGACTATTTCCGCCAACACTGGCCTGAGGTGGAGCTCGATCTGTCTACCGGTTTCAGTTTTCAACCATTGCCGGCACTTGCACGGGGTGATCTGGATCTGGTGATCACCTCCGATCCGGAAGAGCGCAGCGGGATTCACTATGTTCCCCTGTTCAGCTATGAGTCCGTACTCGTCATGGGCCGGCAGCACCGACTGGTAGCAAGACGCCACATACAACCTCAGGACCTGGCCCAGGAAACCCTGATCACTTACCCGGTTGAACAGGATCGACTCGATGTTTTCTCGCGCTTTCTCGACCCTGCGGATGTGGAGCCCGCCGAGATTCGTACCGCCGAGCTGACCGTGATGATCATGCAGTTGGTCGCCAGCGGCCGCGGCGTGGCTGCCCTGCCCAACTGGGCGGCGCATGAGTATCTGGAGCGGGAGTACATTGCTGCCCGCCCACTGGGCGAAAAGGGGCTTTGGTGCACGCTCTATGCCGCCATGCGGGAGGACCAGAAAGACGCCGACTTTATGGTCGACTTCCTGAGCACCGCCCGCGATGTCACTTTCCGCAACCTGAACGGCATCCGCTCGGCCTGAGCTTAAGGCATCTGCGCCAACTCCCGGCGGATTTCCTCTGTGGTCGGGCGCAGCTGTGCCTCGCCACGGCGCGCCCGACGCTGCGCCAGCCAATACAACAAGGGTGCGGCGATGAACACCGATGAACTGGTGCCGATCACCACGCCGAACAGCATCGGCTGTGCAAAGCTGGCCACCGCACTGCCACCGGCCAGCGCCATGGGCAACAGCGCCAGCAGTGTCGTAACGGAGGTATACACCGTGCGCGTCAGCGTGGCGGCGATGCTCTCGTTCAGCAGCGTCAGCAACGGCTTGTCCGGCGTGGCGCGTAGACTCTCGCGCACACGGTCAAACACCACGACCTTATCATTGACCGAATAACCGATCAGCGCCAGCAGAGCGGCCACCGCCGTCAGGTTGAACTCCACCCCCGCCAGCACGAAAAAGCCGATGGTCTTGGTCAGATCCAACGCAATAGTCAGGGTTGCCGCCAGCGCAAAGTGCGACTCAAACCGCCACCAAAGATAGGCCAGTACACCGCCACCTGCCAGCAATACCGCCAGGATACTCAGATCACTGAAGTCACCACTGACCTTGGGACCCACCAGCTCGGTTCTGGGGAAACCGGCATCCGGGTTCTGCTCCAGTATGCTGTGCTTTAGCTGCTCCATCTGCTCGGCCGTCACCGCCGGCTCTGCCGACACCGGCAGGCGTACCAGATAGCGCCCATCCCCGCCCATCTCCTGCAGGCCGGCCTGCTGCGGCAACACCGAGCGCAGCGATTCTACCGCCAGCCCCGGTGCCGATACCTCAACCAGCGTGCCGCCGGTAAAGTCGATGCCATATTTCAGACCCGGCTGCAGGTACAGCATAACCGCCGCCAATGACAGCACTGCCGAGGCGATCAGCCCCACTACACGCCCTTTCATCACATTGGGTACTCGGGCACTGAGCCGGTCCAGCCAGCCTGAGCCACCCCAGCGGATCGGCTGACGCTCGTGGCCACGAATCTGCCATTCGGTCAGCAGTCGCGTCAGTGTAATGGCGGTAAACAGTGAGGTTAGAAGCCCGATTCCGATGGTGATGGCAAACCCCTTCACCGGCCCGCTGCCCATCAAAAACAGCAGACTGACCGCGATCAGGGTGGTGAGATTGGAGTCCAGAATGGTGGCATAGGCCCGGGCAAAACCTTCCTTGACGGCCATGGCCGCACTGCGCCCGCGCCGACTCTCTTCCCGGATACGCTCGTTGATCAGGATATTGGCATCCACCGCCATCCCCAGCGTCAGGATGATGCCGGCAATACCGGGCAGCGTCAGTGTCGCCCGAAACAGGCTGAGTACGCCCAGCATCAGCACCAGGTTAACGGCCAACCCCAAACAGGCGATCAGCCCCCGGCCACGATAGACCGCCAGCATGAACCCAACCACCAGTACGAAGCCGATCAGGCCGGTTGTCAGGCCCATGTTAATGGCGTCACGCCCCAGATCAGGACCAACCGAGCGCTCCTCGACCACCTCCAAGGGTACCGGCAGCGCTCCGGCCCTGAGCAACAGAGCTAGCTGTCCGGCCTCCTGCGGGGTAAAGTCGCCGCTGATCTCGCCACTGCCACCGGCGATGACGCTGCGGATCACCGGTGCCGTCAGCACCCGACCATCCAGCACGATCGCCAGCGGGCGACCGATATTACTGGCGGTCATGCGGGCAAATTCGCGTCCCCCTTCGCTGTCGAGGCTAAAGTTGACCACGGCGGCACCGGTTTGCGGGTTGAAGGCCAGTTGGGCATCACGGATATGCTTGCCTTCCAGCGCCACCGCCTTATCCAGTCGATAGTGCTGATCACCCTCGACAGCCGGCAGCGTCATCTCCGCCACTCTTTCTCCGCCCATCAGCACCCAGTGGAACGTCATTTTGGCGGTCGTGCCCAGCAGTTCGCGCACCTCGCGCGGATCGGCTACTCCGGGCATCTGTACCAGAATGGCATCATCCCCCTGGCGCGCCACCAGGGGCTCCACCAGTCCGGTTTCGTTCAGACGCCGACGCACCACTTCCAAACTCGCAGCCATCACGTCCTGACGCAGCTGTGCCTGATCGGGTACTTCGCTCAGATCGGCCCGCAACAGCAGATGCGAGCCGCCCTGCAGGTCAAGCCCCAAGGACAGGGTATTATCGGTGTACCACTGTGGCAGCGACTGACTGACACTGGGCGGCAGAATATTGGGTGCGGCGCTGAGCAGGCCACACAGAATCAGCAGACCACAGGCAAGGGTCCGCCAGGAGAATACTTTCATTATGATCCCCGGATCTCATCAACAACTGATCAAACAAACAGAACTGAACCGCCGTCAGGCGGCGAATATTGAGAGATCAGCGGATGGGCGGGGCACGCAGAGGAGGCAGACTGATCGCCGCCGCCCACGCTTTGGCGGCAGGCGATGATATCGGAGTCGGAAGAACCTGACGGGCAACGAGCAGCAGCACCAGACCTGACAGCAGCGCCAGCAGCCATTGCGGCTCGGCACCACTGTCCAGCGGCGTCAGTGACTGTTGTTCGTCCGTCGCCAACAGGCTGCTCGGCTGAATCAACGCCACTCTGGCATCGGAGGTGCCCACGTAACCACTCTGCTTCACCCCAGCGTTGAGCATGCCGAACCCCAGCAGCAGGGCGGCCAGCAGCATCAACATGACAGACAGGCTGTAACGCTGATTCAAGGCGGGAAGAGGTGCGACAGCACCGGAGACGTGGGACAACCGGAATACTCCTGATTAGAAGTTCGAGTATGAACCTGACACTGTATCAACGTCAATCCACAGCGATCAGCTGCTCACAGCATTGCAGCAAATCGACCGTTACTTGATCAGACTAACCGACAGGACCGATACAATTCGTTGCGCAGCACCGCTCCACACGTATCGATAGTGGCCTCCCTGTATGGGGATCGAGGTCGCCCTCGGAGTAAAAAGTGCAGCACACTCCCCACCGGCACAGCGCACACTGGCATACAACAGTCCTTTGACTCCTGCTTTACGCTGATCATCTGCAAACCGCTGAGCAACCAAGTAATCCGTAGGATGGTAAAGTGCCTCGTACTGATCACCGCGAATATCCAACAGCGGCAGCTGAATCATGCTGATGTATTCACGCATGGTGATTTCCGTATCGGGCTCTTGAGTCGCGGACAAAAAACGCTCTCGGTGATACCGCGTTTCAGCGATCGCCACATCCAAGGAATTTCCAGCGTAGTACACGCCGTAACGCCCGTCGGTAAACCTGCTGGGATGGCCAACATGGGTGAAGGCCGCCATAACGGGGGTCGAACCGGGACCGGAAATTCGTTCCGAAGCAGGCACCCGCCTCAGGTCACCCGCCTCATCCATCAGGCGATCATTGGTGAGCCCTTCAATTTCAAAGATTATGTCCAGATCCTCGGGATCGGCAACGCTTTCGAACAGATTGATTGGCGGAAAGTGGCTGGGCACCATTCGATGTGCTCGCTCCCATTCAGGCATCAATTGTTGCATGGTCAGCCTCGCACAGCATCAAGGTAACGCCTGACATCCGCCAGATTGATCACCCTGCCTTTGAGCATCACGGAGATAGCCGACTCACCATCAAACTCCCGGTTTGCCTTGCGTGGCCAGGCGTTGGCCTGCTCCTCGGTGGGGAACAGTATGCGCAACGCCTTGTAAATGCCCAAAATATAGGAGATGCGCTCCAGTGTATCCCCGCTGATGGCCGGGCCTTCACCTTTTTTCCACTTATAAAAAGTGCTGCGCGGCGGATTGCCCAACAGCACCTGCTGTTCCTGATTACCAAGCCCCCAGCCAGCCGTAATACGAAAGAACGTCTTGAGTGCGACCTCGGATTTGCGCCGCTCATCCGCTTTCGCGGCATGTTCTGATTTGGCCAACACAATGAATACCTCAAGCCATTTGTTTCAATGTAGTTCATACAGAGATTAATATCAATTTGAGTCTCTACAAGGATTATCGGTCCCACTCATATCCTTCTTAACAGCTGACCGAGTCGGATTGCCGGCCAAGCACTTGCCAAGATGCGCCGTGCCTGCATTGTGGTAAGATCAGGACTCTTGTAAATCGATTTTCAGTGAGAGCGAACATGGAACCCTGGACACCCGACAGCTGGCGCAGCAAACCGATCAAGCAGCACCCGACCTACCCTGATCAGGCCGCCCTGTATCAGGTCGAGCGCACGCTGAGCGAGTATCCGCCGCTGGTGTTTGCCGGGGAGATCCGCTCCCTGACCCAGGACCTGGCACAGGTGGCCGAAGGCAAGGCGTTCCTGCTGCAGGGCGGCGACTGCGCCGAGAGTTTTGCCGAGTTCAACGCCAACAAGATTCGCGACACCTTCAAGGTGCTGCTGCAGATGGCGGTGGTGATGACCTTTGCCGGCAGCTGCCCGGTGGTCAAGATCGGTCGCATGGCCGGTCAGTTTGCCAAACCGCGCTCGGCCGATACCGAAACCATCAACGGTATCGAGCTGCCCAGCTACCGTGGCGATATCATCAACGGCATCGAATTCACCGCCGAAGCCCGTACCCCCGATCCGCAGCGCCTGCTGTCCGCCTACCACCAGTCGGCCGCCACGCTGAACCTGCTGCGCGCCTTTGCCACCGGCGGTTTTGCCGACCTGCATCGGGTGCACCAGTGGACTCAGGGCTTCGTGCAGCAAAGCCCGCAGAGTGAGAAGTTTCAGCACCTGGCCGACCAGATCGATCAGACCATGGCGTTCATTGAAGCCTGCGGCATCAGCTCGGCCAATACGCCGCAGCTGAAGGAAACCAGCCTGTACACCTCGCATGAGGCGCTGCTGCTGGGCTACGAGGAAGCCCTGACTCGTCAGGACAGCCTGACCGGCGACTGGTATGACTGCTCCGCGCACATGCTCTGGATCGGCGACCGTACCCGCCAGCGGGATCACGCCCACGTGGAGTTCCTGCGTGGCGTGCGCAACCCGGTCGGCATCAAGGTGGGACCGAGCACACAACCGGACGACCTGCTGCGCCTGCTGGATACTCTCAACCCGAGCCAGATTCCCGGCCGCATCACCCTGATTGCGCGCATGGGTGCCGACAAGATCACCGAGCTGCTGCCACCGCTGGTACGCGCCGTCAAGGCCAGCGGACACCACGTGGTGTGGAGCTCCGACCCGATGCACGGCAACACCATCAAGGCCTCCAGCGGTTACAAGACCCGCAGCGTAAATTCGATTCTGACCGAGATGAAGGGCTTCTTCGAAGTGCATAATGCCGAAGGCACCCATGCCGGCGGCGTTCACTTCGAGATGACCGGCAACGACGTCACAGAATGCATCGGCGGCGCCTATCAGATCACCGAAGAAGGCCTGGCCGATCGTTACCACACACAGTGCGACCCTCGCCTCAATGCGGACCAGTCGCTGGAACTGGCCTTCCTGATCGCCGATACACTCAAGGCCGCGCGCAAGGAGTAAGCATGCAACGTACTGAACAGGTAACCGCCCTGTTGCTCAAGATCAGAACCGAGATGGAGGCGCTGGAGCTTTGGCAGTCCAGCCCTCCCAGTGCGCAGGCGCTGGCCAGCACCCAGCCTTTCTGCATCGATACCCTGCACTTCACCGAATGGCTGCAGTGGCTGCTGATTCCTCGGTTGCAGGAGATGATACGCCAGGAACTTCCCCTGCCTCAAAGCAGTCAGATCCAGCCCATGGCTGAAGAAGTGTTCAAACAGATGCAGGCCGATACGGATGCGCTGCTGGCACTGATCAACCGATTGGACGAGACGCTTTCAGGAGGATAGTGAATTGATGCAGCAACAATTTTTACTCTGGTTTCAAAGCCACGACCTGCAGTTTGCCGAGTGGCTGGCGCTGGGATCGGTACTGGTTCTGATTCTGCTGATCTCGCTGAGTATTCATTTTGTTCTGCACCGCATCATCCTCAAGGGACTGGACGGTCTGACCAGCAAGGCGTTTACCTCCTGGAACAGCGCCCTGCTACAGCACAAACCGCTCAACCGTCTGGCCCTGACCTTGCAGGGGGTCATTGTTTACATTCAGGCGGGCCTTTGGCTCAACGCCGACTCTCTGGCCGTGCCCCTGCTGCAAACGCTGTCCCACCTCTGGATACTGCTGTTTGGGCTGTTGACGCTGTTTGCCCTGCTGAATGTCACTCTCAGCCTTTCTGCGCGCACCCCGTTGATGCGCACCCTGCCGTTGCGCGGCATTTTTCAGGGCATCAAGCTGGTCTCCGCCATTCTGATCGGCATCCTGATGATTTCGGTGCTGATCGGCAAATCACCGGTAATTCTGTTCAGCGGCCTGGGCGCCATGACCGCCGTGACCATGCTGGTATTTAAGGACCCGATCATGGGCCTGGTCGCCGGTATTCAGCTGTCGGCCAATGATATGCTGGCGGTCGGCGACTGGCTGGAGATGCCCAAATACGGCGCTGATGGTGATGTCATCGATATTGGCCTCACCACGGTGAAGGTGTCCAACTGGGACAGAACCATTACCACCATCCCCACCTATGCGCTGATCTCCGACTCATTCAAGAACTGGCGCGGCATGAGCGAGTCTGGCGGTCGTCGCATCAAGCGCAGCATCAACATCGATGCCGGCAGCGTGCATTTTTTGAACGAGGATGAACTGGCACGTCTGCACAAGGCCAAGTTGCTGGGACCCTATCTGGATCAAAAGGTATCCGAGATCGAGCGCTACAACAGCGAGCTGCATGCCGACCTGACCTCGCTGGTCAATGGCCGTCGCCTGACCAACCTTGGTACATTCCGCGCCTACCTGAATGAATACCTGCGCAATCACCCGCAGATCCATCAGGGCATGACGCTGATGGTGCGGCAAATGCAGCCGACACCCGAAGGCATACCGGTCGAAATCTACGCATTCACCAATACAACGGCCTGGGTTGCGTACGAAGGGATTCAGTCCGATCTGTTCGATCACATTCTGGCCGTGCTGCCGGAGTTTGGTTTACGTGTACATCAAACGCCGACTGGCTATGATATGCGCGCACTTAGCCAGAATCGAAGCCTAGACAATAGACCTGAACCAGCCCGTCGGGAATATGTGTGAAAAAAAACATACTAGCCTTCCTGCGCATCACGCTGGGTAGTCTCAGAGATCTGGCCCCGGTCGTGATTCTGGTGCTGTTTTTTCAACTTGCAGTACTGCAGCAACCGCTTCCCAATGCCGGTGAACTGGCATTGGGACTGTTGCTGGTAGTACTGGGACTCACCTTTTTCATCTTCGGCCTCGAGATGGGGCTCTTCCCCATCGGTGAGTCCATGGCCTACTCACTGGCCAAAAAGGGCAGCCTGCTCTGGCTGATTCTGTTTGCCTTCGCGCTGGGCTTTGGCACCACCATTGCCGAGCCCGCACTCATAGCCGTTTCCGGCGAGGCGGCCGCAGTGGCAGCGGCTGCCGGCTTCATTGAGTCCAGCCAACAGGCACAGGCCGATTACAGTCAGGGCTTGCGCCTGACCGTGGCGGTATCGGTAGGGATCGGTATTGTCATCGGCGTAGTGCGTATCCTCAAGGGCTGGCCTATTCACCTGATGATTGCCGGTGGCTATGTGCTGGTGGTCATAATGACCGCAATCGCCCCCCAGGAGATTATCGGCATCGCTTATGACAGCGGTGGTGTCACCACCTCAACCATTACCGTACCCCTGGTTACCGCGCTGGGTGTGGGACTGGCATCGTCCATCAAGGGGCGCAATCCGCTGATCGATGGTTTTGGCCTGATCGCTTTTGCTTCACTGACGCCGATGATCTTTGTCATGGTTTACGGGACGCTGATCTGATGCTCGATACACTGACTCAATCCGATCTGTTCCTGACCATCCTCGGCACCTCCCGGGATGTGATTCCGATCATTCTGATTCTGCTCGGGTTTCAGTTCCTAGTGATCCGCCGTCGCGTGACCAACCTGAAGCGGATCATCATCGGCTTCATCTATGTCTTGATCGGCCTGTCGCTGTTTCTGCTCGGACTGGAGAAAGCGCTGTTTCCGCTGGGCAAGGTGATGGCTGAACAGCTGACCGACCCTGTTTTCATTATCGGCAGCCAGGCCACCGACGCGACACGCCTGCACTGGTCAGATTACGGCTGGGTCTATCTGTTTGCCTTCGCTGTCGGTTTCAGTACCACTATCGCCGAACCGTCCCTGATTGCCGTTGCCATCAAGGCCAGCGAAGTGTCCGCCGGGGCGATCAGCGTCTGGGGGTTGAGGATTGCGGTTGCCCTCGGGGTCGCTATCGGTATCACTTTGGGGGTCTATCGTATTGTGGTGGGTGCCCCCATCCATTATTTCATTATCTCCGGTTATATTGTGGTGGTGATTCAGACCTTTTTTGCCCCTAAAACCATCACGGCCCTGGCCTATGATTCCGGTGGCGTAACCACTTCAACGGTGACCGTTCCGCTGGTAGCCGCGCTGGGCCTGGGCCTGGCCGAAACCATTCCCGGTCGCAGCCCGCTGATTGACGGCTTCGGCCTTATCGCGTTTGCCAGCCTGTTCCCGATCATGACGGTGATGGGGTATGCACAGCTGGTACAGTGGGTTACCACACGCCGCCGTCGGCAATCGGACAACAATGGCCAAGACACACAGGCCGATACACCTTCCATGGAACAGAGGTAAAGATCATGCATTTCAAGCTGATTATCGCGTTTGTTGACGATGCGCTGACTGATGATGTCATGGCGGCTGCCCGCGAGGCTGGCGCTACCGGCGCCACCATCATCAACAAGACCCGCGGCGAAGGCCTTGAGGAAACCAAAACCTTTCTCGGTTTGTCACTGGATACACAAAGAGACATACTGCTGTTTCTGGTGGAGGAGCATCTGAGTCGCAAGATTCTGGAGGAGATCGGCCGCGTTGGCGAGCTTGACGACACCTCTGGCACCGGCATCGCCATTCAGTTGGATGTAGAAGATGCACTGGGCGTATCCCAGCAGGTGTCCAAGTTGATCGATCGTATTGAGGATGATCTATGAGCGAGCGCAAAATCATTCGTGTCGGCGATGTGATGAAGGACCATTATATCCTGATGCACGGCACGGATACCGTAGAAACTGCCATTGAAACCTTGCTCAGCCACAAAGCCGACACCGTATTCATCCATCGCCGTGACGACATGGATGAATACGGTATTGTGTTGCTGGCGGATATCGCCAAGAAGGTACTGGCCAAGGACAGAGCACCTTCCCGGGTCAACCTATATGAGATCATGTCCAAGCCGGTACTGGCAGTTGATCCCGAGATGGATATCCGCTATTGCGCCCGTCTGTTCGATCAGTTCGGCCTGTCCACTGCCCCCGTGATCCGAGACAAGACCATTATCGGCGTCGTGACCTACTATGAGATCGTTCTGCAGGGACTGGTAGATTATGCTCGTTAAAAGCACCGCAACCCGTTCGGCTAACGGTTTAATACCCAGATGAAGGATGGCATAAGGATCCGATGTATTACCTCAAAGCATTCAGTCTGAGTTTTCTTCATGCGCTGAAGAACCTGGTGCCAATCATTGCGGTGGTATTGCTGTTCCAGCTGCTGATTCTGCAACAGATGCCTGATGACAGTCTGGCCATGGCCGGTGGGCTGGTGGTGGTTGCCATTGGTGTAGCCCTGTTTCTGCAGGGGCTTGAACTGGGGATTTTCCCGGTCGGCAAAAGCCTGTCGAATCAGTTCGCCCGCCAGGGGTCGGTACCCATTCTATTGGGCTTCGGCTTCTGTCTGGGCTTTTCGGCCGTGGTGGCCGAACCCGCACTGATTGCCGTGGCTGATCAGGCACAGCAGATCAGCGAGGGTCGCATTGATGGCCTGACGCTCAGGTTATTGGTGGCCACATCCGTCGGCGCCGTCACAGCACTGGGCGTGTTCCGTATCATCTTTGGCCACCCGATCCATCACTATATGATTGTGGGCTACATTCTGGTGGTAATCGTCACCTTCTTTGCGCCGGAAGAGATCGTCGGTCTGGCCTATGATTCCGGCGGTGTAACCACCAATGTGGTTACCGTACCGCTGATCGCGGCGCTGGGGATTGGTCTGGCCTCTTCCATCCGTGGCCGCAGTCCGCTCAAGGATGGTTTTGGCCTGGTGGCCATGGCGGTGATGGTACCGATGATCAGTGTGCAGCTCTATGGCGCCTGGGTGTATGCCCAGCCCGCTCCGGATACCGGCCTGCTGACCTCCTCCAGCAATAACGGCCAAAGCAGCCTCCATCCGTTGCTCAAGGGCCTGCTGGATCTGGCCACTATGGTGCGCGATGTCCTGCCGATCATCGTCACCATTCTGTTTTTCCAGTACCTGATTCTGCGGCGCCCACTGGCCAACCCGCGTCAGGTGATCTTTGGCTTCATTCTGGTGATTATCGGCCTCTACGCCTTTGTCATCGGCCTGAAACTGGGCCTGTTTCCGATCGGCACCAGCATGGCGGAGCAGCTGATCGAGCGCGAAGGCTTCCTGCTGATCTATCTGTTTGCCTTCCTGATCGGTTTTGCCACTACCATGGCCGAGCCAGCGCTGCTGGCCGTAGGCAAACAGGCCGAGGAAGCCGCCAGCGGTCAGATCAACGCCAATGCTATACGGCTGCTGGTTGCGCTGGGGGTGGCGATGGGCATCACCATCGGTGTCTGGCGGCTGGTGCATGGTGACCCGCTGCACTACTACATTATTGCCAGTTACCTGCTGGTGATTGCGCTGACGCTGATTGCACCGCGTTATATCGTCGCCCTGGCCTATGATTTGGGGGGGGTGACCACTTCGGAAGTGACCGTCCCGCTGGTGACAGCGCTCGGCATAGGCCTGGCCAGCCATATTGATGGCCGCAGCGTATTGATTGACGGCTTTGGCCTAATCGCCTTTGCCTCGATTTTCCCGATTGTGACCGTCATGCTCTATGCCATCTGGGCAGAATGGATCAACCGCAGAGCCAAACAGGAGCCTGTATGAAATTTACTGCCGTTGTCGGGATCGTACCCGAAGATATGGAACAACAATGTGTCGACCAGGCACGTGAACTGGGGGCCGGAGGGATTACCGTTATTCAGGGACGCGGTATCAGCAATGAAACCCGCAAGACCTTTTTCGGCTTCGCCTACGATGGTAGCCAATCAGTATTGCTGATGGTGCTTGAGCGCAAACTCTCGCTCGAAGTACTCAAGGCAATCGAGTCCATTCTTTGCGCCGAGAACCCCGAAGACTCACGCGGATTGGTGTTTAGTGTCCCGCTTGAACATCTGCGCGGAATGGATATGGCACAGTTTCATAAATTCGAACAGAATCTCAAAGACAAGATTTAAGGAGTTACCCATGCTGGTAAAGGACGTGATGGTCAAAGACGTCGCCACCATCTCCCCATTCGCCACCTTGCGTGAAGCGATGAGTCTGATGAAGCGGCGCAACCTGAAGTCGCTGGTGGTGGAAAAAAACGGGCCTTCAGATGCCTACGGTCTGATCACCTACACCAACATCGTCAAGACCGTGATCGCTGAGAGCGGTGATATTGACCTGTTGAATGTGTATGACGTCTGTGCAAAACCCGCTCTGACTGTGGGTGAGAGCCTGGCGGTACGCCATGTAGCCAGCTTGATGACCCAGAACAGAATCAAGCGCATTTTGGTGGTAAACGACAACGACCTGATCGGCCTGGTCACCATGGACGATATCGTCGATATCCTGCTGCAAGAAGTCGAATAATCGCCTCTCCGCCTGCCTGAGGTATTGTCAGGCAGGCGAGGTGCTCCACACTCAAGTCGCGGACTGGATGTTTCTGTCTTCCAGAGAAAACAGATGCTCCGCCAGGCCCACACCGGTCTCCGCCATGGTCTGATAGGTATGATCTGCGCCCGCACGGGTGATGGCATCGGCATGGTCGGCAAACATGCTGTGTGCCACGATCACCCCTTCAAAACCGGACTCGCGCAGCTGGCGCGCCGCAATCACCTTGGCCTCCACATCGTTGGCCGCCAGAATCACGTACTTGAGCGCAGGTGCTTCCAGGTTTTTCCACAGCTGAATATCCTCTGCATCGGCAAACACCACATCGCGGCCACTGTGCTGATGATCGGCGACCTTGGCCGGGTCGGAATCCAGCCCGACCATGGGAATGTTGCGTTTTTTCAGGTGATCATAGGCAGCGGTGCCGGTACGCCCCATGCCGATTACCAGTATTTGCGCATCCCCCAGTGACAGCGGCTGCTCATCCGGGTGAAAGCCCTTGCGCTCGAAGCGAGACAGCCAGTTGCCGAGGCGGTCATACAGCGGATGCGCCATACGGTAAAGCGGCGCCGAGATCAGGAACGAGACCGAGACCGCAATCGCCAGCGGAATCAGCCACTGCGGCAGCACGATACTGGCCACGATCAAACCGAATTCACTGTAGTTGGTCAGGCTCAGACCGGACAGGAAGGCACTGCGCGCCCGCAGCTTGAATACCAGCAGCAGGAAGAAGAACAGTATCCCCTTCAGCGGCAGCAATACACCCATCACCACGGCGAAGATGATTGCATCCATATCCGGCAGGCCACCGATACCGATCTGCAGGAAGAAGCCCACCAGGAACACCTCCTTGATGCTCCAGAGCGACTGCGACAGCTCACCGGCGCGTTTGTGGTTGGCCAGCAACGCACCGAAGGCCAGTGCACCCAGCTCCGAGCTCAGGCCGACGGTTTCAAAGCCATGACCACCGATCACCAGCGCCAGCAGCAGCCCCAGCAACACCAGCAGTTCATCGTGGCCGCTGATATCGAGCACCTTATAGAGAATCGGCCGCAGCAGCGGAATGCCGAACACCACCAGCGCCCACATGGATGGCGTTTTGCCGCTGGCCAGTGCTAACACCAGCAGTGCCAACAGGTCCTGCACAATCAGAATGCCGATGGCAACGCGGCCATGAAAGGCACGCAGCTCGCGCTTGGACTCCAGCACCTTGGCCGCCAGTACCGTACTGGAAAAGGAAAGTGCAACGCCCAGCATCAGCGAGGTGTACCAGTCCAGCCCCATGAAGAAATGGATACCGGGCATGAACAGCAAAATAGAGATGACAAAGTGGAGCACACCCCCGCCAATCACTTCGGGACGCACCAGATTCCGAACCTTGAGCTTCAACCCCACCGTAAACAGCAGCAGCAACACCCCCAGATGAGCCAGGTGCTCCAGTACATCGGTGCCCTCAACGGGAATGCCGGCAATGTCACCAGCCGCCACAATGGCGAAGCCCGCCGCCAGGTAGCCGATCAGCGGGGGCAGTCCCACCAGCTTGACCGCCATTCCCAACGAAAAGGCAAAGATAATCCAGACAGCTTCGATCACGCGGTACTCTCCTTATGTGACTCTGTGCGCGGGGTGGCATTAAACCATGTCAGGTCAAAGGTGTCAGCGATCAGGATCAGAACTTCAGGCCCACCCGCGTAACCTGACCCGCCTCAACCGCCTTGACCACCAGCTCAATGGCCCCCAGGGGCACCCGGTCGCCCACTACCGGAGCCGTATGCAGGCGTTCACGAATATATTCAGACAGTTGTTGCTCTGCCTGATCCGGGGGCACAGCCACACCGAAGTTCTGTGCCAGTGCCGCCAGTTCGATGTTGGCGTTGAGCTCAAAGGCGCCGAAGAAAGTGCGCTCCTTCAACGCAGGGATTGATTCGACAGAGCTGAACAAACGCGCCAGTGGTTTTTCCGCTTCATCATTACCAATCACCGCTAGCCGGTCACCAGACTGCAGTTTGAGTTCAGACGTCCAGGGCAGAAGCTCCCTGCCGCGCAGCACTGCACTGATCACAATATTGCCCGGCAGCTTAACCCCTTGCAGGGTTCTGGCCGGAGTCCAGTGTTCACCATCAAGTTCAAATACCCAAACTCGATGATTCTGTTCCACGGACCACTCCAGACTCAGGCGGCGCATCGCTTCAGGCTCGGCTGGCAGTTCAAGTTTCAACCAGCGTGCTACCCGTGCCAGCGTTGTCCCCTGCAGCAGCAGCGACATGATCACCACAATAAAGGCGATGGTGGGGAACAGCGCCGCATTATCCAGACCCGCCATTAACGGAAACAGCGCCAGTACAATTGGCACGGCCCCACGCAGACCCACCCAGGCGATGAACAGCTGCTCACGCCAGCGAAAGCCGAACGGCCAGAGCGTCAGTGCGATCGATAGAGGCCTGGCCAGCAGGATCAGCACGGCACCCAACGCAATGCCTTCCGGCACAAAGGCAAGCTTGTCATGAGGGGACAACAGCAGTCCCAGCATCAAAAACAGGCTCAGCTGGGCCAGCCACGCCAGACCATCATGCACCTGCAGGATATCGTCCAGTTTGCGCAGCCCACGGTTGCCGATCAGAATCCCCATCAGGTAAATGGCAAGAAAACCACTGCCATCGAGCAGGTAAACCACGGAAAAAACGGTCAGACCCGCGGCTGTTACCAGCAACGGATAAAAGGCCGGCTGCAGATCCAGCCGCGGCAGCAGCCGCGCCATGGCCCAACCGCCGGCCAGGCCACCCAGCGCCCCCAGCGCCAGCTGTTTGCCCAGTAATAGCGCCGCTTCAGCCACCCCGGGAGGTGTATCTCGCGTAATCAGTTCCAGCAGGATGATTGTCAGGAAGATCGCCATCGGATCGTTGCTGCCCGACTCGATCTCAAGGGTTGCACTGACACGCTGGTTCAGACGCAGGCCGTGATTCTGCAGCAACACAAATACAGCGGCAGCATCGGTTGAAGAGATGATGGTGCCGATCAGCAACGCATGCAGCAGTGGCAACTCGAGAATCCACCAGGCTGCCAGACCGGTCACGGCGGCCGTGATAACAACCCCGAAGGTCGCCAGCGCCAAAGCAGGCCGTAGCCCGACCCGGAACGTCTCGATACGGGTACGCATGCCACCATCCAGCAAAATGATCGCCAGCGCCAGGTGGCCGACAAAAAACGTGCTTTCCACATCCGCCGACAGGTTTTGCCCCATCTGAGTCTGACCGGCCAGCAGCCCAACACCCAAAAACAGTAACAGCACCGGCATGCCGATACGGTTGGAAAGCGGACTCAGGAGGATGCTGATCAGCAGCATCGCGCTGGCAAACAGAAGCGTGAGGATCATCGTACGGAATAGCCTTTATCCATATTAAGTCGGAATTTTATCACAAGCGTGACTTAACAAACGCTGGCTGGTGCAACATGCTTTGTTTCCACATACAGGACAGGCCCTTGGCTGATCTGCATTTGTGCGCCTCAGCTGATAAAATGGCTGCCCGACCAACAGCAAGCCGTGTGAACACTATGCCTGCCAATACTGAAACTGCTCTGCCCGACTCAATCACCGAACTACTGCGTACCAGCGGTGCTGCCCTTCGGGTATTTGATATGGGGCGGCGAATCAGCAAATTAAGTCAGGACCAGTTTCGCCGTATTGAAGACTCTCAACTGGCCTACCCGACACCTTTCCAGCATCTTGCCTGGCTGGCGCTGCTGATCTGGAATCCGAAACGCAAACAGGAAAATGCGGTTTGGTTTTTGCGTTTGCCCCTGGACGAACAGGGGTTGATCGCGCCAGCAGCACGGGATGACCTGCTCAACCGCCTGATCCAGAATGTGATCAATAGCAAAAACGGCCAGCTGGATGAGGACGCGCTGAAGGACAACCCCTACTCCTTTACTCCCGAGCAGAGCCGCATGGCTGCTTTCCACGCTCTGGCTGCCCGCGAAATGCAGTCACCGGCGTCACCCCATTACGAACGTACCCAAGCCTGGTTCAGCGCCCAGCTGCCGCTTGATGCGTGGCAGACACTTGCCTATCAGGGGCTGGCCGATTTCATCATGCGGCTGGATCAGGATGGCAACGCCCAGGCCCTCAGGCATCGCCTGCCCGAAATGCCGGCGGCCGTTCTGGAAACGCTTTGTCCACTGCTGGAACATGTTAAACCCGGCCCAGCCCTTCAGGCTGAACTGGAACAGCAGCTGCAGCAATCCCTGACAGGCACTGACAGTAACCGCGTTGCCGCTCTGTGCCGGGCATTGTCCAACATTACGGACGAAGCGGCCAAGCAGCACCTGGTGCTGGATGTGCTGGCCACTCCACATGCTCTGGAGCCTGAGGTAGTGACCGTGATCGCGACCCGGTGTGACAGTGCACTGATGGCACCAAAAGTTCTGCAGGCATTTCTGGAGCGGCTGGCAGAAGGCAAGGCGGGTCAAATCGGATTCAGCCGAATTCTGGCGGAACTGATGTTCATGCCGGTACACCGGGCCCTGATTTTACAAGCGTTTCGCAACCCTGAACGCAGTGAATGCTTGAGTCAAGCGATCGGGGAGATGTTCGGTCAGAGTTTTGCCACGTCCACCGATACACATTGAACAGAAGCGATTGGGTCAGTGCGCCTCATCCGGCAAGGTGATCCCGGCCGAACGCTGGTCCAGTTTCTGTTGTGACTGTTGCTGCATCCGCTGACGAACTTTGCTGCCGCGAGGCAGGGTCAGGTAATACAGCAGTGTAGCGCCCTCTTCCGGCTCCAGATCATGCTGAGCCGTAAAACGCTGAATAAAGTCGGCAACGGTATTGGCCTGCTTGTTTTCAATCGCCTGGGGTACCGGCTGCTCCAGCGATTCGCCCTCGCGCACACGCCGGCACATGACCTCGTACTGATAGCTGAAAGCCGGCAGCACCTGTCGCTCCTCTTCACTGCGCAGCCTGAACCAGCCGGTCTCGCGGCCGGCATGATACACCGCCGGGTGGTTCCATTGATGTTCAAGTGGATGTTCGGCGTGCATGCAGGCTTCAATATAGGCATCGCGCATACCCGGCAAGCCATGATCACCGCTGATCTCTCGCAACAGGGCAAGAAACTCCGAGATGGTCGGCATCCAGGCAAGGGTTTCCTTGCAGCGATTGACGGCAGCAACCAGCTCCGACTCGCCACAGCCGCGCAAACTGAGTGCCCACTCGCGCTTGGCGATACGCAGCTCATCTTCAGTTTCAAAACAGCTTTTGAATTTGTGCCCATAGATCGCCATGAAACGGGCGAAAATCATGTTCACCAGCGTTTTGGTCTCGGAACTGATCGGCTGGGCCTGGGCCTGCTCGCGTGCGTCGCTACCAGTCGGTGTCCTTGATGTCCATGATGGCTGCGGTAATCCGTTTGCGCTTTTCCCGAGAATCCCGGCGGGTGTTTTCATCACTGCCCCCTGTTACGACTGACTGGCGTTCCTGTTCATAGCGCTGCTCCCGTGCATCCCGCGTCTGCTTCTTGACCCACTCGCGTTTCACCCAGGCCAGAAACTTCTGATCCCAGTTGCTTTCCTTGCGATCCTTGTCGAGCCAATACAAAACAAACTCGTCCAGGCAACCGCTTGCGAATTCCGCAGGAATCGAGTGACGCGGCAGCATGGCGTGAAACATGTCAGAAGGCTCCCAGCCCAGAAACATCGACTGCAGCTGCTGGTTGCGTTCTTCCGCCTGTTCAAAGATCGCCTGCAGCTCATCTTTGTGACGGCGCCAGCCTATGCTGCCACCAAAGGTGGGAGCAGGCCCCTTGCGCTGCATCATGGTCTCGCGCCGCGCAGGTCTTGGCGGCGGAGCGTCATATACCGGCAACTGCTGTACGGCGGGCTGAGAGGGCGGGCGACTGTCTGCATGAGCCTCGGGCGCAGGTTCACTTACCTGCTGCGGCAGCGGCAGCAACCGCAGCCGGACACTGCCTCCCTGACTAAGATTAGCCTGCAAACATCCTTGCCGCTCCAGGCTTTCAGTGGCTGTGCGCAGCCGCTCTTCGCTCCAGAAACCGGCGAGCTGCAGCCAGCGGCTGTGAGGCAGTATGCACTCCACACAGCCATCATCCGCTTTCATGCCCGCCAGGCGACCATAGTCGGTATAGATATACAGCAGCAATGCCTCATCACTGCCCAGGCGATGCGCCAAAGAGGGATAAAACAGCAGTGGCGCTTCCGGCAGCCAATCACTCATGGTTGATGTCTCTTGATTTCACTCAACCGTCCTTGGCAAATTCTTCCACGGCACGCAGTACATCACGACGGCTGATCTGGCCAACCAACTTGCCGGCCTTGACCACCGGCAGACGCCGCCGCCCGTGCGTAATAAACTGATGAGCTACAGCGGTCAGGTCGGCGTCATGAGCAACCGTATCAACGTTGCGGGTCATGTAGTCTGCCACATGGCCACCACTACCCATCTCTTCCTCATGGTAGGTTTGGCTCAGAATTGCCTTGAGGCAATCCAGCTCTGACAGCATACCGACCAGACAACCATCCACATCCACTACGGGTGCACCAGAGATACCATATTCCTGCATCGCACGGATAGCATCGAACAGATGAGTCTCCGGCCCGAATGAGATCAGGCGAGTGGCCATGTAATCCTGTGCTTTAACTGATCTGAGCATGTGAAGCTCCTTTTGTAGACTTACCAGGTAGCGCGCGGCAGCCTGCCCTTGCGTTAATACTAGTTCAGACCCCGACCAGCCACCATGGGTTCAGGAAAACACAACCGTCTTGTTACCATGGACCAGCACCCGATCTTCCAGGTGCCATCGCAGCCCCCGTGCCAGCACCGTCTTTTCGACATCACGTCCAAGCCGCACCATATCTTCAGGCAGGTCTCGATGGCTGATTCGGGTCACGTCCTGATCAATGATCGGACCCGCATCCAGATCCTCGGTCACATAATGACAGGTGGCACCTATTAGCTTCACCCCCCGGTCATGGGCCTGATGATAGGGCTTGGCACCGGCAAATGAAGGCAGGAAGCTGTGGTGGATATTGATAATACGGTGTGGGTAGCGGTCGCACAGGTCCGGCGGCAGGATTTGCATGTAGCGCGCCAGCACCACGACATCGGCTTCGTAGTCATTGATCAAGCGGTTTACTTCGGCGAAGTGTGGAGACTTGTCAGCCGGGTCGACCGGTACATGGTGGTAAGGAATACCGTGCCACTCCACCATACTGCGCAGGTCGTCGTGGTTGGAGATCACGCAGGGAATATCGCAGAACAGCTCCTTGCTGTGAAAGCGATACAGCAGATCAGCCAGACAGTGAGACTCGCGGCTGGCCATCAGTACAACACGCTTGGGGCGAGAAGAATCGTTGATCTCCCAGTCCATCTGAAAAGAAGCAGCAATCGGTGCGAATGCCTCCTGCAGCTGCGCAAGCGTGAACGGCAATGTGGCCGCACTGATCTCAACCCGCATGAAGAAGCGACCGGTGACCGGATCGGAGTGCTGGTTGGCATCCGCGATGGAGCCACCATGACTGGAGATGAAGTTACTGACCATCGCAACGATGCCCACCCGGTCCGGGCAGGAAAGAACCAAACGGTAACGGCGTTCCATAGATGTGCTCTAATCCTGATAGATCCAAAGTCGAATGTGGCATTCTATCAGAAGCCGCCTTCAGGCTGACAGCGCAAGACAAAGAGTCCGTGATATCGAGCCTGCCAAAAACAGGTCTGGCGAGGCGGGATTGGCTAGAGGCCTATTTCGTTCTTAACCACGTTGCGAGTGAACTCACCTTTACAAAGGCGCAGAAAGTCGTACACGTAATCACGTACAACCCGCCCCCGCCGCAAGGCCAACCAGGTTACGTTTTCTTCAAACAGCTCCGGGGTATCGAGTGCCTTGAGTCCGATATCTCGATCCGGGTCAAACGCCATTGGCGCGATAATACCGATGCCCAATCCCAACTCCACATAGGATTTGATCACATCGGCATCCAGCGCCGACATACAGATGTCAGGTGTGATACCTGCCTGACTGAACGCTCGCTCCACTTTGGAACGGCCGGTAAATCCTTCGTGATAGGTGATAATCGGATAACCACCAATCTGGTGCAGATCCGGTAATTTAATCTCACCCAATGGATGACCCTTGGGAACCACTACGGCATGCCGCCAGCTGTAAAACGGGAAGGCCGCAAACTCGGCAACACCTTCAAGACCCTCGGTGGCAATACCCACATCGACCTCACCGCGCCTAAGCAGTTGCACAATTTCTTCCGGGCTGGATTGATAGAGCTTCAGGTGTACACCCGGGTAGAGTTTGCGAAACTCGGAAATGATGGATGGCAGTGAATAGCGTGCCTGAGTATGGGTCGTGGCGATGGCCAGCTCACCTACCCCCTGTGAGGTATAGTTATCCGCGATGGATTTCAGGTTAGCGGTTTCCTGCAGGATTCTTTCGACTGCCTTGACCAGTTCCTTGCCCGGCTCGGTAAGACCCAAAAGCCGCTTACCCTTACGAATATAGAGGTCAACCCCCAGCTCTTCTTCCAGATCCTTGATGTGCTTGGATACGCCGGACTGAGACGTAAACAGCGCGTTGGATACGTCCGTCAGATTGAAATTGTGGCGCACCGTTTCCCGAACAATGCGCAGTTGCTGAAAGTTCATCCGTTTACCTCATCAGGCCCGCGGGCCGTTATCATTGCGCTCAAATAACCTGAGAGCAGAGGGTTTCAGTCTTACCAGTTGGCCGCGCTGCAGATTCAATGCAGACACCTGCTCACTGCTGATTTCCACTTCAAAGTGCTGACCCGTTGCACCATTAACGCCATCCAGCTCAACCCGAGAGCTGAGTCCAAAGGAAAGTACGCGGTTAACACGGGCGGAAACCCCCTCTTTCACCGCCGGATCGGTGATGATCTCCAGTTCATGTGGCCGGGCAAAGGCAAAGACTTCCGAGCCCTGACCAAAATCCGGTGTACTGTGGGGCACCGATTCGCCGCCCACGCTCAGACCATCTTCTTCCACACGTCCATGGAAGAGGTTCACGGAACCGAGAAAACCGTACACAAAAGGCGTTGCCGGATGGCGGTAGACTTCTTCCGGTGAACCGACCTGTTCTACCCGCCCCTGGTTCATCAGTACGACTTTATCCGCCACTTCCAGCGCTTCTTCCTGATCATGAGTCACGAAGATGGAGGTGATATGCAGCTCATCGTGCAGCTGACGCAGCCAGCGGCGCAACTCCTTGCGCACCTTGGCATCCAGCGCACCGAAGGGTTCATCCAGCAATAATACCCGTGGCTCCACGGCCAGCGCTCGTGCCAGTGCAATACGCTGGCGCTGACCACCGGACAGCTGGGAAGGAAAACGATCTGCCAGCCAGTCCAGCTGAACCAGATTCAGCAACTGATGCACTTTATCGCGAATCTGTGCTTCAGAGGGACGCTGTTTGCGCGGTTTCATCCGCATGCCAAAAGCGACGTTATCGAACACGGTCATATGCTTGAACAGGGCGTAATGCTGAAACACAAACCCAACCTGGCGTTCGCGCACATGGGTATCCGATGCATCCTCTCCCTCCAGCAACACCTGTCCGTTATCGGACTGCTCCAGCCCGGCGATGATCCGCAGCAGGGTTGTTTTACCACAGCCGGAAGGTCCCAGCAGGGCGACCAGCTCGCCACTGGGGAAATCAAGATCGATGTTGTCCAGCGCGGTAAAGTCGCCGAACTGTTTATGAATGCCTCTGACCTGAATGCTCATGGATCGTTATCCTCAATGACCGCTTGTTGCCACCTGGGCACGGTGTTCAACCCAGGTTTTAATCGCCAGCGTAACCAGTGCCAGCAGTGCCAGCAGGGAGGCCACAGCAAATGCGGCAGCAAAATTGTATTCGTTGTATAGAATTTCGACGTGCAGCGGCATGGTGTTAGTCAGGCCGCGAATATGACCGGAGACCACCGATACCGCACCGAACTCACCCATGGCACGGGCATTACACAGAATCACGCCGTAAATCAGCCCCCACTTCACGTTGGGCAGGGTCACATACCAGAAGGTCTGCCAGCCATTGGCACCGAGAACAATGGCAGCCTCCTCTTCCTCCTTGCCCTGCGCCTGCATCAGCGGAATCAGCTCACGCGCTACAAAGGGGAAGGTGACAAACACAGTCGCCAGCACAATCCCCGGGATGGCAAAGATAATCTTCAGATCCCAGGCCTGCAGCAGCCCGCCGAACCAGCCGTTGACACCAAATACCAGCACATACATCAGGCCCACGATCACGGGCGAAACTGAAAACGGCAGGTCAATAAAGGTGATCAGCAACTGTTTGCCCCTGAATTCAAACTTGGCGATCGCCCAAGCGGCTGATACACCAAAAATCAGATTCAGTGGCACGGAAATAAACGCCGCAATAAACGTCAGCTTGATGGCCGAAAGTGCATCCGGGTCAATCAGCGCCTGCCAGTAGACATCCACCCCTTTGCGCAGGGCTTCCACAAACACCGCGATCAGAGGCATCAGCAGAAAACAGGCGAAGAAGCTGAGTGATAGCCCCAACACCAGCCGCTTAACCCAGACTGGCTCACGAGTGGCACGGTTGTTTTCAAACTTGGTCTGCCGAGACGCGCCGGCAGTCGATACAGTCGGTACGGCAATAGTGCCCATTAACGGTCCCTCCCGGTGCGCTTGGCAGTCCATGCCTGCAAGCCATTGATCGCCAGCAGCATGATGAACGAGAAGATCAGCATGACCACCGCAATGGCGGTTGCACCGGTGTAGTCATACTGTTCCAGTTTAGTGATGATCATCAGTGGCGTGATCTCCGATACCATCGGAATATTGCCCGCAATGAAGATGACCGAGCCGTATTCGCCTACCGCCCGGGCAAAAGCCAAGGCAAAGCCGGTGAGCAACGCGGGCAGCAGGATCGGCAATACCACGTGGCGAAAGGTTTGCCAGCGATTGGCCCCCAGACTCGCTGCCGCCTCTTCCAGCTCGGTTTCCAGATCCTCAAGAATCGGCTGCACCGTGCGCACCACAAAGGGCAGGCCAATAAAGACCAGCGCAATCAGGATACCCAGTGGCGCAAACGCCACCTTGATCCCCAGTTCACCCTCTATGAACTGACCCAGCCAACCGTTTTTGGCGTAGAGCGCCGTCAGCGCAATCCCCGCGACTGCCGTGGGCAGTGCAAATGGCAGGTCTACCAGTGCATCAACAATCTTCTTGCCGGGAAAGGTGTAACGCACCAGCGCCCAGGCCAACATCAGGCCAAACACCATGTTAATGATGGCGGCAAGCAGAGATGCGCCGAATGAGAGCTTGTAAGACGCCACCACCCGGTCTGCCGTTACCACTGCCCAGAACTCGGCCAGACTGAACTCGCTGGCTTTGACAAACACCGCTGCCAGCGGAATCAACACGATGATCGAGAGATAGAGCAGCGTGTAACCCAGAGCCAGATTGAAGCCCGGCAACACGCTGAATGATTTGGCGCGTAACATCTGCGATTTACTCCTTATCGTTATCGTGCTGCTCGCAGTTTACCGCCGCCCTTTATTCCACAAAAACATTAAAAAACGGATTACTTATTACTAAATAAGAAAAGCGATCAGAGCATCCAGTTCGAAAGCGGAGTGTCATGGGCTTGCAAAGGCAGTTGTCCCACCCGACGAGCCGCTACCGGATCACCCTTGGAAAGCGCCATCAGAACAGGTCCCTCAACCAGTTCGTAGCCCTGTGAAATGGCCGCATTCAAAGTTTGCGAATCGGCTACATCCGTCAGCAATGTCTGCAGCCCCAGGCGTCGAGCCTGATCATTCCAGCGCACGAGATTGATGAAATCGCTTTGCTGTTCCCGTGTGCCATTCAGGGCGATGTAACCAATCTCAAGGTGCACGGCATGCAGCAGCCATTCACTGTCAGGCCGCTCAAGCTCAAGCAGAAGCCGATAGCCTCTGGCACGAAAGTTTTCGATCGCTTGGCCAAAGCTATCCTGGTCAGCAGTTGTCGGCGGGGTCAGACGTAGAATGATCTGCTCAGGAGACAGGCCCAGGCTTTTCAGCAAGCCTTCAAATACCAACCCGTGCCCGCTCGGCACCGAGGTCAGGTGGCGAGAGTGAACATCGAGAATCAGTTGATCCTGCGGCAAACCGTCGGCTGCCTGATTGACATGGTGTAGTGAGTGCAACGTTCGCAGCAATCGATCCAGAAAGATGATATCGGCACTGTTCCAGGCCTGCAGATAAAGTAGCTGCTGCGGAAGGGTGTTACCGGCCTTGTTTCGGATCAACAAGCGGCTGTCTTTGGCAATGAGTGCCGGGTTTTTAACTTTGAACACCAGTGACTGGACGGGTGTAACAGACAAACCGTTGATGTTGGCCGTGACGATCTGATCACGGTATTCAATACGGCTATTGCCCGCCAGAATGGCATCAGGGTGGAGCGCCTGCAGGCGTTGATTGAGGTGGTCGACGAGATAGGTCAGAGGCATTGTAGTCATTCCTTGTGCAAGACTGAATCGGATCGGACGGCAATAATGTGCAACATCGCATTCGACAGATATCCATGGGCTTGCTCCTGATAGTTGTCATACAGATGCTCAGAGTATCGGCACCATGGCCCGGGCCAAACCATGAAAATCTGCATAGATTTTCGATACGGGGAATAACAGCGTGGCGGCATCAGCATAAGGCGCCGCAGCGGCAGACCCCGGAATGATCAAGGCGGCCACTGGGCCGCCTCGGGAGTTGAGTCGATCGGATATGTGATCAGCGGTAGCGTAAATAATGTGCGTAACGGTCGCCGATATACTGGATAACACAGACAAGGACTATCAACACTGCAATCACGGCCAGCATCACGGCGGTATCATAACGCTGGTAGCCGTAACGAATGGCCAAATCTCCCAGCCCACCGGCACCGATGGCACCGGCCATGGCGGACGCGTTGATCATGGCAACCAACGTGATGGTGAAACCGCCAATGATGCCGGGCATCGCCTCGGGCAACAATACGTTGAAAATGATGTGACGGCGCTTACACCCCATGGCTTGAGCCGCCTCGACCACGCCCGCACCCACTTCACGCAGACTCACCTCCGCAATGCGAGCAAAGAACGGCGTGGCACTGATGGTGATCGGCACGATGGCCGCCCAAACGCCAATCGTGGTGCCGGTCAACAGGCGGGTCAGCGGGATCAGTGCCACCAGCAGGATGATAAACGGCGTGGCGCGAAAGCCGTTGACCAATGCCCCCAGCACAGCATTGGCCCTGGGGGCGGCAAAGATACCGCCCTTGTCGCTGGTGACCAGAAACAGCCCCAATGCCAGGCCGGCAAACCAGACAATCACCGCCGAAGCACCCACCATCCAGACCGTATCCAGGAAGGCTTGCCACAGGGCTTCAAGTATACGCTGGCTCATGACCAAACACCTCCGCACGCTGAATCATTCGTTTGATGGGTGCCAGCAAGGCACGGGTGGCTTGGTGCTGAGGTTGTCGAAACACCAGTGCCACTTCTCCTTGCTCGACGACCTCCCCCTCGTGCATGACCGCCACCCGATCACATATCTCACTGATTACCGCCATCTCATGAGTAATCAGGATCACGGTTATACCCAGTTTCAGGCGAATATCATTCAACAGCTCAAGAATCGCATGGGTGGTCTCCGGGTCCAGTGCGGAAGTCGCTTCGTCACACAGGAGTATCTCCGGCTTGGTCATCAAGGCCCGCGCAATGGCAACACGCTGCTTCTGCCCGCCCGACAGCCGCGAGGGGTAGACATTTTCCTTGTCCTCAAGCCCCACCAGCTGCAACAGGTTACGCGCCCGACTCAGAATAACCCCCACATCTTTCTCACCCGCCGCCTTCATCGGCAGCGCCAGATTTTGCAGCACAGTTTTGGAGTTGAGCAGGTTGAAGTGCTGAAAAATCATGCCGATCCGGCGGCGCTGCTTAGCCAGTGCATCACGCGACAGCACGCCAATATCGGTGCCATCAATCAGCACCTGCCCCTCACTCACATCCTCCAGCCGGTTAAGGGTGCGAATCAGGCTGGATTTACCCGCCCCGCTGCGGCCAATGATGCCGAAGATTTCGCCGCGCTGAATGTTCAGGTCAATATTGCGCAGCGCTTCAACACGCTGACGGCCACTGGTATAGACCTTGCCAACCCCCCGAACCTCAACATGCACATTCGTTAGCGGGCTTTGCCTGGCCTGTGCAGACTGCACTCGCGGCTGACGGGTTTCTGACAAGGCCAGCAGCTCAGCCGCTTCGGCAAAGGATTCAAAACCCACTCGCTGGTTCATTCAGGCACCTCCAGCGGCGGGAAATCTTCCCAGGCCAGCTTGTAGAGTGTCGGGTTGCCAAAGGCATCCTTCAGCGATTGTTTGACTTCAGGCGCATCCTGATACAAGCGGATGAACTTGCGTATATAAGGGTTTTCAACCTTGTCGGGGTGCACGACGAAGCGCAGGGCAAAGGCATGGGTCTGGTCCCGATCGAACAAAAGCGCAGCAGCCGGATCCATTACGCCGGAAGCCTTGATATAGTGCGGATAACTGACAATCGCTGTCAGATCATCGATCGCGCGTGGCAACTGCGGACCACCCAACTCGACGAACTCAAGCTTTTTCGGGTTATCCAGCACATCATGCACGCTGGCCTTGAAGCCGATCCCCTCCGGGAGTTTGATCAAACCCGCCTGTTGCAGCAGTTGCAAGCCTCGTCCCTGATTGACCGGATCATCCGCAACCCCGATCCGATCACCGGTTTTGATCTCATCGAATGAGGTAATCTTTTTCGAGTAGATCCCGATAAGTCCCTCAACACCGTAGGCCAGCGGCACCAGATCAAAATCACGAGCTGTCTCGGCGGCATTCAGAAAGGGCTCATGCTGAAAATAGTTGATGTCGATATCACCGTTGACCACCGCCGTATTCGGCAATACCCAGTCAGTAAACTCGACTACCTTGACATCCAGCCCCTGTTTTTTGGCCAGATCGGCCGCAGTATAGACGGAGTCCACAATCAAACCGTTGGATACCACCCCGATACTGACATCAGCGGCCTGAGCCACCACAGGATCAATCACGATCGCCAGTCCGGCTGCCAGAATGGCACGATGCAGACGACTACGTGATACGGGAGCAGCGGTGCGATTTTTCTCAATATTCATTATCATTTCTCTTCAAAAGGGATTATCAGCAGGGTTATCTAGCGAGCGTGGCGCAGTCGGGCACCGGGGTGGCGACCCGGCAGCCAGGGATCTGCAGCAAACAGTTTTTCTCTGATCGTGCCCTCGGCGTAGTGCGTTTTGTAACGCCCCCGGTTTTGCAGCTCGGGCACCACATAGGTGGCGAAATCTTCATAACTTTCCGGTGTCACGATGCGGGCCAGATTGAAGCCATCAATACCGGTCTCATCCACCAGAGACTCCAGCGCGTCGGCAATCTGCACAGAATCGCCCACCAGCGTGGGGTAGCGCCCACCCAGCGCATGCTGCTCAAGCAGTTGACGCCGCGTAATGCGAGACTCCTTGAAGCGACGGGTCACTGAATCGATCGCCTGAGTGTCGGCATAACCAACCGGCTCATCCAGCTCATAACGCGCCAGATCAATACCCGTGGTACTGGAATAGTGCGCCAGCCCCGCTTCCGGTGAGGCATAGCGCAGGTACTCCTGGTGCTTGCTTTTGGCTTCCGCTTCGGTAGCCGCTACCACCACGTTCACCCCGACATAGAGGCGAATATCATCAGGCTGCCGACCGGCATCAACCGCCGCCTGGCGCAAACGATTCACCTGCTCGCGGGTCTTGTCAGGCGTGCCACCACTGATGAACGAGCACTCCGCGTGCCGCCCGGCAAATGCGATCCCCTTGTCAGACGTTCCTGCCTGGAACAGCAAAGGCGTGCGCTGGGGCGATGGCTCACACAGGTGGTAGCCTTCTGAACGGTAAAATTCACCCGCATGTTGAATCTTGTGAACCTTGCTCGGGTCCGCATAGATCCGACGCTGCCTGTCCTTGACCACACTGCCCGGCTCCCAACTGCCCTCCCACAACTTGTACATCAGTTGCAGATACTCCTCGGCCTGATCGTAACGCCGATCATGGGGCACCTGATTATCCAGCCCGATCGCCTTGGCCGCGCTTTCCAGATAACCCGTGACAATGTTCCAGCCGACACGCCCACCGGTAAGATGATCAAGCGTTGAGAATCGACGTGCCAGCAGGTAGGGCGGCTCATAGGTGAGGTTTGCCGTTACACCAAAGCCCAGATGTTCTGTAACCGCCGCCATGGCGGAGATGATGATCGCCGGGTCATTTACCGGCAACTGCACGCTTTCTTTCAGGGTCAGGTCGACACCCTGCTGATAGACGTCATAAACACCGGTAATATCGGCAATAAAAATCGCATCAAACAACCCCTTCTCAAGCGTCCTGGCAAGATCAGTCCAATAACCAAGCGTATTGAACTCAGTGGATCGGTCACGCGGATGAGTCCAGAGGCCATGATTGATATGACCAATGCAGTTCATATTAAATGCATTGACTGAGATCTGTTTTTTCACCGCCATTTAAATCAGTATCCTTGTCGGTTATCGTTCACTGAAAGCTACCAACTTAAACAGCCAGATATAACCAAGAATAAACGCGGTTCTTATTGGTTTTTCAGATATCTTATTTTATGAAAAGCATTGCTTAATTCATTATTTGTGCCAATTGCACCTTGACCTTCATGCTTGTGCTCACGATCCGAACACTCACTGGAGCCTGTTTATCATGAGCCTCGAAATATTCTGGTTTTTACCTACATCCGGCGACACTCGTTATCTTGGCAACACCAATACCGGACGACCTGCCACCAACACCTACCTGCGACAAATCGCCACCACCGCAGAAGACCTGGGATACGATGGCCTGCTGATTCCGACCGGTGCCAGCTGCCTTGACCCATGGGTTGTGGCCTCGTCACTGGTGCCGGTTACGCACAAGATCAAGCTGCTGGTCGCGTTGCGCACCTCCATTTCGGGGCCGACAGCGTCCGCGCGCCAAGCCGCGACACTCGATCAAGCTCTGGGCGGCCGCCTGCTGTTGAATGTCGTCCCCGGTGGCGATGCCGCCGAGCTGGCCGCTGAAGGCGTATACCTTGACCACGATGAGCGTTACACCTCTGCTGACGAGTTTTTGACGGTCTGGCGCCGCGTCCTGCAGGGCGAAACCGTGGATCTGGATGGCAAATTCCACAAAATCAAAGGGGCTCAGAACTTTTTCCCACCGGTTCAAAAACCCTATCCGCCGCTGTATTTCGGTGGCTCTTCCGATGCCGCCCACGAACTGGCCGGCAAACATGTGGATGCCTACCTGACCTGGGGCGAACCACCGGCCGCGGTCGCGGAAAAAATTGCTGATGTTAAACACAAAGCGGCTCAACATGGCCGTGAGGTGAAGTTTGGTGTACGTCTGCATGTCATCGTGCGCGAAACCCGTGAAGAAGCCTGGGCTGCTGCCAATCGACTGATCGAAAACCTGGATGATGAAACCATTCAGAAGGCACAGGAAAACTTTGCCCGTATGGATTCAGTTGGTCAGCGTCGCATGGCCGAGCTGCATGGCGGCAATCGTGACAAGCTGGAGATCAGCCCGGATCTTTGGGCCGGTGTAGGACTGGTGAGAGGTGGTGCAGGGACTGCGCTGGTCGGCGACCCTGAAACCGTTGCCGCACGTCTGAAGGAATATCAGGATTTGGGCGTGGATACCTTCGTGCTTTCAGGCTATCCGCACCTGGAAGAGTCGATCCGTTTTGCCGAGCTGGTATTCCCGCTTTTGGAAGGCAAGGCCAAAACCACCACAGATGGCGTCTTTACCGGCGGTGCCTTTGATGTGCGTGCCACCCATGGCGCCCAGGGGCGTTCAGCAGAAGACAAGGACCGTGATGAGGCTGCCGCATGAGCCACCAGGGTAACGTGATCGACATGCGCTGCCGCCCGGCCTATCTGCACGATTTTTTCGGTGCCACGCCGGGCACGGACGCATTTGAAACCGCACGCTGGCTGAACCGTCGCGTCGGTTCCCGGGTTGATGATCAACATTTCACCCGCTCACTGACCGAAGAGGGGTTTCTGGCCGAGGTACGCGAGGCGGGACTGAGCAAGGCGGTCGTGGTCGGGCGCCACACCCCGAGCCAGCACCTGCCCAACGACCGGATTCATCAGATTGTTGCGCCTCATTCGGAGCTGATTGGCATTGGTGCGGTCGACCCAGCCCTACAGGGTGTGGACGGCGCCATCGCCGAGATTGATCGTGCAATCAAGGAGTTGGGACTAAGCGCCATCAACTTGGAACCGGGCTTTGCTGAACCGGCTCGCCATCCGGATGATGCGCTCTACTTCCCGATTTACGAGCACTGTGCCACCCTAGGCGTGCCTGTCTCGCTGATGAGCGGCCCTACCACCCCAGACCCGCGTTTCAATGATCCCAGCGGACTGGCCCGGGTGGCACAGGCGTTCCCGAATCTACCATTGATCGTCTATCACGGCTACTGGCCCAACGTAGCCCAGGCGATTGGCATCGCCTTCCGTTATGAAAATGTACACCTGGTGCCCGACATGTACCTGTTCCAGCCGGGCAGTCAGCTTTATATCGAGGCGGCCAACAGCTTTCTCGCGGATCAGTTGCTATTTGGATCCTCCTATACCTTCAGACCAATACGTCAAAGCATTGAGGATTTTTTGGCCTTTGGCTTGCCGGACACCGTTAATGAAAAAGTGCTGTACGCGAATGCAAAGCGGGTGCTGATAATTCAATAACAAGCTAAAAATTGAGAGAAACCCTTAGATTACCGTTGGGTTGATTGTTTCCAATTTCGCTAGAAATTCGAATTATTTATCACCCAATAGATTAAAATAATAGACTTAGAAAAAATAATCATTATTTATTGATTCAGAATTAAGCGAAAGGAGGTTAATTTTATCTATTCCAGAAAAAAGCCATAAAATCTTTCATACCAGTTAAAAAGTATTTTGGAGTTAACATGCCAAACCAATTTAAAAAATTTTTAGCAGCATCATTATTGACAACCTTTTCTAGTCTTGTGTCAGCCGAAACCATCCGCGTTGCCATCGGCACTCAAGACACAACAATTAATTGCGCTACTGGCGGCTTAATTGTCCGCGAGTTGAATCTACTGGAAAAATACCTACCAAGAACAGGTAAATATAAAGACGTCAAATACGATATTCAATGGAAAAACTTTACCAGCGGCGCTCCGCTGACCAATGAAATGGTCGCAGGCAAACTGGACTTTGGCGCGATGGCTGAGTTTCCAGCATCGTTCAACGGTGTTGCACATCAGAACGCCGGAAAAGGCAGTCTTCTAATCGCGCCTATTTCGGGCAGTATTTTGGGTGCAGGCAATGGCATCGTGGTTCCTGCGGTGTCATCGGCGCAATCGCTTGCAGATTTGAAAGGGAAAACCTTATCGGTTCCGTTTGCTTCTACTGCTCACGGCGTTCTGGTGCGTGCTATCGATGATCTGGGCTGGGATGCTGAAAAAGACGTGACTATTATTTCTCAAGCGCCCGAACTTGCCGGGGCGGCATTGCGTGCAAACCGGATCGCAGGACATGCGAACTTTGTACCTTTCCCTGATTTGTTTTCCAATAGAGGGTTTGCACGAAAAATACTGGATGGTTCAGAAACAAAAAGCCCAACTTATCATGGCTCACTGGTGAATGCTGACTATGCCAAGAAATACCCAGAGATTGTGGTCGCGCTGCTGCGCGCATCTCTTGAGGCTGACCGTCTTGTGCAAGAAAACCCTGAAAAATACAGCCTTTTAATTGAAAAAGTCACCGGTATCGAAGCCGAAGTGAATTATCTTTTCCACGGTCCTTTAGGGCTGCAAACCCGCGACGCCACCTGGAAACCGGAATTCCGAGAAGCCACCGTCACCGCGATTAAAACACTGGAAAAACTCCGCAAAGAAAAACTTGAATTGAACGTCGATCAGTTTATTGATGACAGCTACATCAAACAGGCATTCAAAGCTGAGAAACTGGACTATGCTGCAGCGCTGAAAAATTATGATCAAGTGCCACTCACTGCAGCGGACGCGATTACAGGAAAGTCGATTAAAGATTTCCGCCTGGTTGCCCAAATTTGGGTTCGCGGCGAAGACAAAGTTCGCACTTATGCAACAGCAACTGCCGCATTTGATGCACTAAAGACGCTCGAAGCAGAAGGCAAAGATATTCGTGCTGTGTACGCTCAAGCTTACGACACCGGCATTAAATTACTTGCCAATCAAGCCTGGTTTGTTCGGGATAAGGGTTTATTGAAGGCATTTCTTTTGAAGCAGCATGCTGAACATTATGCCAAGCAACACGGTGGACAGATTCTAGATTTTATTGCTGCACGCAGTTAAGGCCTGAACGATGTCTGTAATAATTAAAATCAACAATACTCCCCAGCTGCGCTGGGGAGCAAGCCTGATATCGGTGATCATTTGCTTGGGGCTTTGGCATCTGGTTGCGGTTTTCAAGTTAAAATTGGGTTTTATTACCTTTGAATATGTGCCTTTACCGGGGGAGGTGGTGACCGCTTTTCTGAAATTGGCCAATGGTGAAAAGCTTCTCCCGCATCTAAGCAGTAGTTTGCAACGAGTCTTTTTGGGGTATCTACTGGCGGCAGTGGCTGGTGTCACCCTCGGCATTTTGATTGGCAGATCGAAACTACTGCAATCTTTCTTGTTACCGCCGCTGGAGTTGCTCCGACCCATCCCGGCGGTCGCATGGATTCCCTTGGCCATATTGATGTTTCCATCATCTGAAGCCTCAATGATTTTTATTACATTCACCGGTGCGCTTTTTCCTATTTTGCTTAACACGATCCATGGTGTTGAGGGTATAGACCAGCGACTGATTGCCTCCGCAAAAAGCCTTGGTGCATCGCCTGTGGCGCTGCTTAACGACGTGGTCATTCCAGGGGCAGCACCGGCAATAGTGACGGGCTTAAGCATTGGCATGGGGACTTCATGGTTTTGCCTAGTGACGGCAGAAATGATTTCCGGGCAATGGGGTATCGGTTACTACACCTGGGAGTCTTTTCTGGTGCAACGCTACCCCGATATCGTTGTTGGTATGGTGTTGATCGGGTTCTTGGGTATGGGCAGCAGCTGGCTGGTTCGTACGGCTGGCAATCGGGCTACCCCTTGGTATTTTCTGCGTAGAAGTTATTAATTAGGAGCAATTTCGTGAGCGGTACGTTTATACCCAGCACCATCGATATTGACAATCTGAGCATTACCCTAGGTACAGGGAGTGCACGATTTACGGCCGTCCAGGATTTCCGTTTATCAGTAAATTCTGGCGAATTAATTTGCCTTCTCGGCCCTTCTGGCTGCGGAAAATCCACCGTACTCGGTGCCTTGGCCGGTCATTTGCACGCCAAAGGCAAGCTATTGGTAGATGGCCAAATGGTCTCTGGCCCTGCCCCAGACCGTGGTCTGGTATTCCAACACCACACACTTCTGCCGTGGCGACGGGTAGAAGACAATGTAGGTTTCAGTCTGAAAATGCGCGGTGTCCCCCGTAAAAAGCGCAATGAAGAAGTGAGGCGATTGCTAGCGTTGGTGGGATTGTCTGGATTTGAAAAACATTGGCCAAGTCAGCTTTCAGGCGGAATGCAACAGCGTGTGGAACTAGCGCGGGTGCTGATTGGGCATCCGCGATTGCTGCTCATGGATGAGCCTTTTGGTGCGCTGGACGCACTTTGTCGTGTTGACATGCAAGCGCTTCTACTCTCAATCTGGTCAAAGCTACCCACCACCATAGTGTTCGTGACACACGATATTGATGAAGCGATCTTCCTAGCTGATCGAATTCTGATCATGAGCGAGAGGCCCGGCAGGATAATCGAAGACATTCCAGTTCACTTACCCAGGCCCAGGGACTCCGAATTAGTCACCAGCCCGGAATTCATTCGAATCAAACGCCATTGTCTAGCGTTACTGAACCACAAAAACGGCCAAGAGCTGCCCCGATTGTCTCCTATCACCTAACCTGAATACCAAACCGGCACTCTGGTTTTATTTAACGGAACAACTATGAAAAATACTGAAATTCCGGCTATTGATACCGATATCCTCGTTATTGGTGGGGGCACTGCCGGACCCTTAGCAGCTATCACCGCTAAAGAACAGCACCCTGAATTACGGGTCTTACTGCTTGAAAAAGCCAATGTAAAACGCAGTGGCGCCATCAGCATGGGTATGGATGGTTTGAACAATGCTGTAATCCCGGGTCACGCCACGCCAGAAGATTATGTGCGGGAAATTACGCTCGCCAATGACGGCGTTGTGGATCAGTCAGGCGTGCTCGCTTACGCCGAACGCAGCTTCGAGTTGATTGAGCAACTGGACAGTTGGGGCGTACATTTTCAAAAGACAGAAACCGGTCAATACGATGTTAAAAAGGTGCACCACCTAGGCACTTACGTATTGCCCATGCCCAACGGGCACAACGTAAAAAAAATTCTCTATCGGCGCTTACGCAGGCATCGGGTCAACATCGAAAACCGCTTTCAGGCAACCCGCCTGCTGCTGGATAAACAAGGCCGCGCGAGTGGCTGTGTAGCACTGAATACCCGTACTGCGGAAGTTATCATCATTCGCGCCAAGGCTGTTGTGCTGTGTACCGGCGCTGCGGGTCGTATTGGCCTACCTGCATCCGGTTATTTATACGGCACCTATGAGAACCCCACCAATAACGGCGATGGTCACGCGATGGCATTCCATGCCGGTGCTGAGCTATCCAACCTGGAATGTTTTCAGATCAATCCTTTGTTGAAAGATTACAATGGCCCGGCTTGCGCCTATGTCACCGGTCCACTCGGTGGCTATACCACCAATGCCGAGGGTGATCGCTTTATTGAATGCGATTATTGGAGTGGGCAAATGATGCTGGAGTTTTTCCGCGAACTGGAAGGTGGCACTGGTCCGGTATTTTTAAAGCTGGATCATTTAGCGGAAGAAACCATCAGTGAGATAGAAACCATCCTGCACACCAACGAACGACCCAGCCGTGGGCGTTTTCACGCCGGACGCGGCAATAACTACCGCAACCAGCTGATAGAGATGCACATCTCGGAAGTGGGTTTTTGCAGCGGTCATAGTGCTTCGGGGGTTTATATCAATGAGCGCGGTGAAACCACCGTGCCGGGGCTCTTTGCCGCTGGTGATATGGCATCAGTGCCACACAATTACATGTTGGGGGCTTTTGTCTACGGCAAAATCTGTGGTGAACAAGCAGCGAAATTCGCTTTGGCTCGGGAATTGCCGGAACTGGATTGGGATTTTATTGAAGCGGAAAAACAGCGTGTACTCGCACCACTGCGTAATCGCGATGGCATTCCACCCAACCAGATGGAATACAAAATCCGACGTTTGGTAAACGATTACCTGCAACCGCCCAAAACCACCAAGAAAATGGAAATAGGCCTGCAACGGTTACGACAGATTCGGACCGAACTGCCCGAACTCTTCGCACGCGACCCTCATGAACTGCTGCGAGCCAACGAGGTACACAACATTCTAGATTGCGCCGAGATGGCCGCTGTGGCGTCGCTCTACCGCACCGAAAGCCGCTGGGGACTCTACCATTATCGGGTTGATTTTCCAGAGCGCGATGACGAGGACTGGCGCTGCCATGTGCAATTATCGAAAGCTGTCGATGGATCTATGCAATGTCACAAGCGACCACTGCAGCCCTACCTCATTCAGTGGCAGGACGGCGACGAAAACGCCTATCAAAATCTTCGTATTGTTGAACCCGACTGCCAAGTCGTTCGTTAGGAGAGAAACATGCCAATAGCCCAACACGCCACACTGATTCCGGTAGTGGTGGATGATGATAAATGCATTGCCGACAAAGGCTGTACGACTTGTATTGATGTCTGCCCATTGGATGTTCTGCGTATCCACCCAGAAACGGGTAAGGCACATATGCAATATGACGAGTGCTGGTATTGCATGCCGTGCGAAACGGACTGCCCAACTGGGGCGGTCACCGTCAACATCCCTTATTTACTGCGTTAAGGGTTACCAATGACTTTTGATTCTAATGTTTTACCTGATGATCTCATTCAACGACTGCAGGATAAGGATGCGGTTGTGCGTCGCGTTGCCGTAAGAGAACTGACAGACAGTATCTCGCCTGATGCGCTGCCGTGGTTATTGGGGGCGCTGCAAGACGAGGACACTGCGGTGCGTCAGGAGGCAGCACTGCTATTGGATGAATTTGATCTGGAGAGCGCTGCGGATTCCTTGGTGACCGCCCTCACTCATGGAGACAGCGCGGTGCGCGAGGCCGCCGGCCGTGCACTGGCGGATGTCAAAGACCCGGCGCTGGTACCGGCATTATTAGCCGCACTGAAGAGTGACGATGCCTTTGTACTCGCTAGCGTATTGAACGCGCTAAAACAATTCCGCGATGCCCGCAGCAAAGATCAAGCACTAGCATTGCTGGCCCATGCTGATCCACAAGTCAGGCGTAATGCTGTAGTGGTGTTGGGCTATCTGGGAGATACCACCACACAGGCCAATTTAAGCCAGCGGATTTTTAACGACAGCGACAGCGAAGTCCGACGTAGTGCGGTGGGTGCCATTCAATTTGGCGACCCCGATGTTGTCGGGCCATGGTTAATCGACACTTTGCGGGACGAGCATTGGCAGGTTCGTGCCGAAGCAGCCAAAGGCCTTGGCAGGCTGCGCGTACACTCTGCCAGGACCGCTCTCATTACAGTACTTCAGGATGAAGCTTGGCAAGTGGTGGAACAGGCTGTGCTTGCATTGGGCGCACTCGGTCAAACCGAAGCAATTGCTGCAGTTGGTTCAGCATTGGAACACCCTGTGGCCAACGTGCGCAAGGCGGTGGTAAGTGCCTTGGGTGAAATAGGGCATGTCGATGCCATTTCGTTTCTCCAGATTGCGCTGGACGATCCAGATCCCGACGTGCGCAAAATCTCCCGTTGGGCCTTGCATCAGGTATCGACCCATGTTTCCAAACACCAATAAAGAACCCGCCCGGATAAAGTTTCACCGTGATAGCGGTGGGTTGAGCCTTATCTGGGCTGAAGACGATCAATGCTATTTAAGTGGGGAGTTACTGAGGAGAGCCTGCCGCTGCGCTAGCTGCCGTGCGGCTCAGATACAGGACGACTCTCACCCCGGAACCGGTATCACGATCACTGAGGTGAAGCCCTTCGGGGTCGCGGGGCTTCAATTGTTTTTTTCAGATATGCATAACCGAGGTGTTTACCCTTGGGCATATCTCCGAGAATTGTCGCAAGGCGATTATTATTAACCCAACGAAAAATTAGATCGCTTATACCGCATAGTCGTTCTAAATTACTACCGAAATAATAGCTCTTAATGTCAATAATAATTACAGAAAAACTTAAGGATTTATTATTTCAAACTATCTTCTGCTTTATAACTGATCATGAAAAGCTTAGCGTATTTTCTTGGTTATCCGTGGCGATATTTTCATTGAATATAGAATGACAACATCGAATTTAGGAGATGACATTATGAGTATCAAACTGGGCGATATCGCGCCCGATTTTGAACAGGCCTCCAGTCAGGGCACCATCCGCTTTCATGACTGGATCGGTGACTCCTGGGCGGTACTCTTCTCCCACCCGGCGGATTTCACACCGGTCTGCACTACGGAGTTGGGACTGACCGCCAAGCTGAAGGAAGAGTTCAGCAAGCGCAATGTCAAGGCAATCGCCCTGTCCGTTGACCCGGTGGACTCTCACCTGAAATGGATCGAGGATATTAACGACACTCAGAATACCGAGGTCAATTTCCCGATCATTGCCGATGCGGATCGCAAGGTATCTGATCTGTACGATCTGATCCACCCCAACGCCAATGACACGCTGACCGTACGCTCGCTGTTCGTCATTGATCCGCAGAAAAAGGTGCGTCTGATCATTACCTACCCCGCCAGCACCGGACGCAATTTTGATGAAATCCTGCGTGTGATCGACTCCCTGCAGCTGACTGACCAGCACAAGGTGGCCACACCGGGCAACTGGAAACAGGGGGATGACGTGGTCATCGTACCTTCACTGCAGGATGAAGAAGAGATTCGTCAGCGCTTTCCGGGCGGTTACAAAGCTGTACGCCCCTACCTGCGCCTGACGGCCCAACCCAACGCCTAATCCGATTGTCTGCTCTCTCGTTGCGGGTCTTTTCCGGTGTTCGACTTGTTCAGGGTCAACACCGTTTTTTTTTGGACAGATCACTATGACCATACAGATTCCCACCTCTCATGATGAGGCTCTGGCAAGCGCACGACTGCTTGCTGCACAATTTTCAAAACAGGCATCCGAGCGCGACCTTCATCGCCGGTTACCATCAGACGAAGTACAACAGTTTTCCGATTCAGGCTTGTGGGCCATTACGCTGCCGGCGTCTGCGGGCGGACCAGACTTGCCGGTTAAAACCGTGACCGATATTACTGCGGAGATATCTGCAGCGGATGGCTCATTGGGGCAGATTCCGCAAAACCATTTTTATCTATTGGAACTGATACGACTGAACGGACAGGACAAACAGCAGCAGTTTTTCTTTGAGCAGGTTCGTTCCGGTGCTCGTTTTGCCAATGCGAAGGCAGAGATCAACACTCGAAACCAAAGTGAAGAGCAGGCTCGATTGCACAAAAAATCTGGCAGCTTAACAGTCTCCGGCAGAAAGTTTTATGCCACTGGCTCACCTTTTGCGGACTGGATTCCAACCACCGTGGTTGATGAGGATAACAATAGGCTGCTGGTTTTTATTCCAGCCAACTCTACAGGGCTTAAAATTCAGAATGACTGGACTGCATTCGGTCAGAAAACCACCGGTAGCGGCACTGTTGTGTTGGATAACGTCCCTGTACAAGCTGATTGGATCGTGTCGATGCAGGCTGCATTTGATCGTCCTACGGCCATTGGTCCCTATGCTCAAATACTGCATGCAGCGATCGATTTTGGCATTGCCCGCGGCGCCATGGGCGCTCTGCTCGATTTTGTTCGTAAAAGGGCGCGTGCGCCACGCGACAGTGGCGTTGAATTCGCGTATCAGGACCCTCTATTGCTGGAGCGTGTTGGCAGGCTGCAGATACAGCTTGATACGGCCGACCTGTTGATCGAAAAAGCCGCCGCTGCAGTCGAAAAGGCACGCCGCAGCCCGAATGAAACCAGTGTAGCCGAGGCTTCATACGAAACAGCCAAGGCGCGAGTGGTCAGCGATGAAGCGGCATTGGCCATCAGCAGCCAGCTGTTCGAGCTGTCCGGCGCTCAATCCACACTGCAGCAGTATGGTCTTGATCGTTACTGGCGCGATGCGCGCACCCATACCCTGCATGATGCCGTGCGCTGGAAACTGCCCATCATCGGCAACCAGGTATTGAACAATATCGCGCCCCCACGGCACGGAAAAATTTAACTCTTTTAGTCATTTTTCTGCATAGCTTTCCATGCAATTCAATTCATTTTTAATTATTTCAAATATGCATGGCGCCGGCTGAAAATGAATCCACATTCACTCGGTGACAAGGAAAAAACATGAGCGTTTTGATTATCGGTGGCAGCACATCCACCTCCTCAAAATCAGAAATCATTCTGAATTATATTGAAACACGACTTAACAGATTGAATATCAATCTTAGCCGGGTTAATCCATCTGACTTCAAACCCTCTGATCTGGTCAATTACAACTTTGCCAGTGAGGATATACAGCGCTATCAGCAAAAAGTGGCCTCAGCGGACGTCATTATCATTGCCACACCGGTGTATCAGGCGGCCTATTCCGGTGCGCTCAAGCTACTGCTGGACTTGATACCGCAAAAAGGCCTTGAGGGCAAAACAGTCCTGCCGTTGGCAACCGGAGGCTCACTGGGCCACCTGCTGGCATTGGATTATGCCCTTAAGCCGGTTCTGTCTGCGCTGGCGGCATCCCGCCTGCTGTCGAGCGTGTTTGTAACCGATGATGCCTTTGAGCGTGCGGATACCGGAGCTTACCGACTGGCTGACGATCTGGCCCAACGTGTTGACACAGCGCTTGATGAGCTGTTCAGCCCGGTACAGGTTCTTTCGCGCCCTGAAACAGTTACAGCCCATCCCTTCAACGACTCGGCTGCCGAACTTCCGGCACTTGCCAGCGCCTGATCAAGGAAACAAACCGATGAAATTCTCACTCAAAACCCTGCTCGGTGCTGTCGGTATCGCTCTGGGCCTGGCAACCTCGGGAGCCTCAGCAGCCGAAACCCCTGCCGAGCTGCGCATTGGCTATCAAAAGTACGGCACGCTGGTGATTCTGAAAGAGCGTGGCGTACTTGAAGAACGCTTTGCCGATCGCGGCATCAAGGTACGCTGGACCGAGTTCCCGGCCGGACCACAGATGCTTGAAGCCCTGAATGTGGGGAGTGTCGATTTCGGCACCGTGGGCGAAACCCCTCCGGTCTTCGCACAGGCGGCCGACGCTGATCTAGTCTATGTGGCACACCAGCCGCCGGCACCAACCGCCGAAGCGATCATTGTGCACAAGGACTCGCCCATCAAGACAGTGGCGGATCTCAAGGGCAAGCGTGTGGCGCTGAACAAAGGCTCCAACGTCCATTTCCTGCTGGTGCGCGCACTGGAAGATGCAGGCCTGAGTATTCGTGATATCCGCCCGGCCTACCTGCCACCGGCTGATGCCCGTGCCGCATTCGAGCGTGGCAGCGTGGATGCCTGGGTCATCTGGGATCCGTTCCTGGCTGCTGCAGAAGATGCCCTTGAAGCGCGTACGCTGCGTAACGGTAGCGGCCTGGTAAACAACCATGAGTTCTATATCGCTGCACGTCCGCTGGCGGAGAAGTATCCACACATCGTCAAAGAGATCGTTGAAGAGCTGCAGGAGCTGGATCGCTGGGCGATTGACAACCCCCGTGCGATTGCCAAAACCCTGGCACCCTCAACCGGGCTTGCCGAAGACGTGATCTACGTGGCGGCAACACGTGCCAATTACGGTGCACGCTACCTGTCGGATGAGGTGATCGAACAGCAGCAGACCATCGCCGATACCTTCAGCGACCTCAAGCTGATCCCGAAAAAGCTGGATATCCCATCCGTCGTCTGGAAACCCTGAGATTCTGCCCGGCACCTGCCGGGCAGCCCTTTCGGGCCTACGTTTTATCTGGAGTACGTTATGAAGCCTGTCGATGAAGTCTGGTGGCACAACCGCATCATTCCACTGATTGTCCCCCTGCTCCTACTGATCGTTTGGCAGTTGTCGGTCAGCAGTGGCTGGCTCTCCACCCGAATTCTGCCCGCACCGACGGCCGTCGCACAGGCCGGCTGGGCGCTGGTTAGCAGCGGCGAGCTGTTGTACCACTTGGGCGTCAGCTTTCAGCGCGCCGCCATCGGGTTTGTAATCGGTGGAGGTATCGGGTTGGGGCTGGGGCTGATTACCGGCCTGTCCCGTTGGGGTGAAAAACTGATCGACAGTAGTGTCCAGATGGTGCGCAACATCCCTCACCTGGCACTGATCCCGTTGGTGATTTTGTGGTTCGGCATTGATGAAACCGCCAAGATCTTTCTGGTTGCACTGGGCACGCTGTTCCCGATCTACCTCAACACCTTTCACGGCATCCGTAATCTTGATGCCGGTCTGGTGGAGATGTCACGCAGCTATGGCCTGTCAGGCTGGGCGCTGTTCCGTGATGTGATTTTGCCCGGCGCCCTGCCTTCCATTCTGGTGGGCGTGCGTTTTGCGCTCGGGTTCATGTGGCTGACGCTGATCGTGGCCGAGACCATTTCGGCCAGCGCAGGGATCGGCTATCTCGCCATGGACGCACGCGAATTTCTGCAAACCGATGTCGTCGTACTGACCATTCTGCTTTACGCCCTGCTGGGCAAGCTGGCCGATGTCACCGTGCGCCGACTGGAACAGTCTTGGCTGCGCTGGCATCCGGCTTATGTGAGGACAACACCATGACAATCAACACAGCATCCCTGACGTTAAAAGAAGGCGGCAATCCGATTCAGGTACGCCAATTGCGCAAGGCCTTTGGACAACTGTCCGTACTGCACAATCTCGATCTTGACGTGCCGGCGGGCCAGTTTGTCGCCATCGTCGGCCGCAGCGGCTGTGGCAAAAGTACGCTACTGCGCCTGCTGGCAGGGCTGGATCACGCCAGTGACGGTGAGCTTAATTCGGGTACACAGTCGCTGCAGTCCCTACGCGAAGACACACGTCTGATGTTTCAGGACGACCGCCTATTACCGTGGAAAAGGGTGATCGACAATGTCGGGCTGGGGCTGAAAGGAAGCTGGCGTAGCGAAGCTTTGCAGGCACTGGAAGAGGTCGGCCTGGCGGATAAGGCTGATAACTGGCCGGCACAGCTCTCCGGAGGCCAGCGCCAGCGGGTGGCACTGGCGCGTGCGCTGATCCACAAACCGCGCCTGCTGTTGCTGGATGAACCTCTTGGGGCACTGGATGCGCTGACCCGTCTGGAAATGCAGCAACTGCTGGAGCGTATCTGGCAGGAGCACCGCTTTACCGTGGTGCTGGTTACTCATGACGTGCCGGAAGCAGTGCAACTGTCTGATCGTGTCATCGTGCTGGAGGAAGGTCGCATCGGACTGGACCTTGAAGTCAGTCTTGCCAGACCGCGCCAGCCAGCCTCGGCCGAAAGTGCAGCCTACAGCGGCCAGGTTCTAGCCGCCGTACTCGGCGAATCAACCCTTACCCCAGCCGTTGCCGCCAGCCCCTCTCAAGCTGAGCCTACTGAATCGCGTGTCAGGCTTTCCTATGCCTCCTGAGCACGCCTCTGAATCCTTTTCTGGAGACTGATATGACACAGGTAACCCTCGAAAAACCCGCAACCCGGGCCGTGACTAAAAACGTAACAAGCGCTGCCGATTGGCTTGAGATTGCCGATACGCTGGCTGAACAGTTGGCGAGTACCGCTGTCGTGCGCGATCAAGCCGGCGGGCACGCCCATGAACAGCGCGAGCTGATCCGTGACAGTGGCCTGCTGAGCTTGTCGATACCCACCGAATTTGGCGGTGCCGAACAGCCTTGGAGCCTGATCTATCAGGTCGTACGTCGCCTTGCGCGTGCCGATTCCGCACTGGCTCATGTCTTTGCCTTTCACCATCTGCAGGTGAGCTCTGTTCTGCTGTACGGTAACAATGACCAGATTCGTCATTACCTCACCACTACAGTTAAACAGCGGCTCTTCTGGGGTAACACCCTGAACCCACTGGACAAGCGCACCATCGCAACTGAACACCCCGATGGCGGCTATATTTTTGAGGGCGACAAGAGCTTCTGCTCCGGAGCCCGCGGATCAGACTATATCACTGCATCCGCCTGGCATGAGCCGTCACAAAGTCTGGTCGTAGCCGGTTTGCCAACCCGCCGCGAAGGCGTTCGGGTACATGAGGACTGGGACGCCATCGGGCAGCGACAGACTGACAGTGGCACGGTCAGCTTCCACAATGTCAGAGTACAGCCCAATGAGGTACTGCTGTATCCGGGAAAACCCTGGACACCCGCCGCTCATTTCCGTGCCAATCTGGCCCAGCTGGTATTGGTTAACCTGTATGTAGGTATTGCCGAAGGTGCCTTTGCCGAAGCACAGCGCTACACACTGGAAGACGCTCAGCCCTGGTTTACCTCGGACGCCACCTCTTCCGCAGCAGACCCGTATATTCAGCACCGCTATGGCGAGTTGAGGGTCAAGCTGCGTGCGGCTCAAGTGCTGGCAGACCGTGCCGGCGAACTGGCCGCCACCTATTTTGCCAAGGGCCCCGAGATTACGGCCGAGGAACGTGGCGACACCGCCATTGCCATCGCAGAGGCCAAGGTGGCATCTCATCACGCCGCCCTGGAGATCAGTAACCAGCTGTTCGATATCACCGGCGCGCGCGGGGTCAAACGTGAATACGGCTTCGACCGCTTCTGGCGCAACGCCCGCACCCACACCCTGCATGACCCGCTGGATTACAAGCTGCGTGATCTCGGGCGCTTTACCCTGTGGGGCGACTATCCGACGCCGACATCCTATTCATGACTCGACATCACCTAATCAAACCGGCAACACTGGTTGGCACAGCTATCAGGCCAACACTGCACAACATTTGAATATTCAAAAGAAAGTAAGGAACCCATTATGTTGAACAAATTGAAAGGATTAGAGAAATATATGAATCGTAAAAAGGCTTTGTCGCCCTTCGTTCTGCTCGGCACCCTAGCGTTTGCTCCTCTGGCGAGTGCAGCTGATGTCGTCATCGCGTATCAGGGCATCATCAATCCCTGGAAACGGCTTATCGCCGATGAAACCATCTTGGAAAAAGCCACTGGGCTAGATGTGGAGTTCCGTCAGTTTGACTCCGGCGCCAAGGTACTTTCCGCGCTCGCGTCCGGCGCGGTGCAAATCGGGACGGCCGGGTCCAGTCCGATCGCCGCGGGTATTAGCCAAGGTGTAGAGGTAGATCTGTTCTGGATTCTCGAAAATATCAACGACGCCGAGGCATTGGTGGTCCGTGACGGTAGTAGCATCTCCGCACCGCAGGATCTCAAGGGCAAAAAGATCGGCGTACCTTTTGTGTCCACCACTCACTTCCACACTCTGTTTGCGCTTGAACAGTTCGGCCTCAACGAAAACGACGTACAGCTCGTTAATTTACAGCCCAACGCCATCGCTGCAGCTTGGGAACGGGGTGACATTGATGCCGCCTTCGTCTGGGATCCGGCACTGGGACGAATCAAGCAGAATGGTCAAGTGTTGATCACATCAGGCGAACTTAGCCGCTGGGGCAAATCAACTTTTGACGGCCTGGTAGTCAGCCGTGACTTTGCCAAGGCCCACGGCGACTTCCTTACCACGCTGGTTAGTCAGATTGCCGCCCATGACGAAGCCTACCGGCAAAAGTCCAGCACCCTTTCACTGGATGACCCACTGACACAGGATATTGTCAAGGTCACCGGTGCCTCGGCGGAAACAGTTCCCAGCGTGCTCGCGCTGTATGACTTCCCCGACCTGAACAGCCAGATCAGCACCCAATGGCTCGGTGGTGGTGCCGCTCAGGCTCTGAAGTTTACCTCTGAATTTCTTCATCAGCAGGAAAAAATTCCCGCTGTGCTGCCGGACTACAGTGCTCATGTCACCGATCGTTTCGCCAAAGCCGCACTGAGCCAAAAATGACCGATCTCGCGATTGAAAACATATCGGTGCTCTACGCCGACAACGTAAAGGGCACCGCAAGTACTCCTGCACTGGACAACATCAACCTGCGCATCAAAGCCGGGGAATTCATCGTTGTCCTGGGTGCATCCGGTTGCGGCAAGACCACACTGCTCAACGTCATAGCGGGGTTTGTGCGCCCTTCCCGCGGGCAGGTGGCAAAGATTGTACGCCAGCAGGATGGGCGAGAGAGCCGCAGCATTCTCTCAGGGCCCGGTGCCGATCGGGGCGTGGTGTTTCAAAAACATGCTCTGCTGCCTTGGCTCAATGTGCTGGACAACGTCGCTTTCGGACTCAAACTGCAGGGGGTCGGCAAAAGCGAACGCGAGCAGATTGCACACCAGTGCCTGGTACAGGTTGGTCTCGAAGGGCAGGAGAGGCGCGCCGTCTACCAGCTTTCCGGGGGAATGCAACAGCGCGTGGGCATCGCCCGGGCGTTGGCCACTGACCCAGAACTGCTGCTGTTGGACGAACCGTTGGGGGCACTGGATGCGTTCACCCGCGAGTCGCTGCAGGAACTTTTGCTGCGGCTGTGGTACAACCGCGACAAAAAGCAGCTGCTGATCACCCACTGTGTTGAGGAAGCGCTGTTTCTTGCCAGCCGACTGATCATTATGGCGCCTAATCCAGGCCGGATAAGCCACCAGTTCGAGCTCAGCTTCAACCGCGAGTTTCTCGCCTGCGGCGACGCCCGGCAGATCAAATCATCATCGGCCTTTATCGAAATGCGCGAAACTGTGCTCAAACTGATCCAGAGCAGCCAGCAAACCGAAGGAACTCTGTAATGAATGCCCCCTTGCATAACAATCTGCACCAGAAAGACACGGAGCCGGCAGAGGCACCCAATAAACCGGATACTATGCTGGAATATGCCCGTATCAAGGGAGCCGGTAACAGTCGCAGCGGCATTGTATACAGCCTGATCAGCGTCGCCGGACTGCTCGGATTGTGGCTGGCCGCGAGCGAACTGGGCTGGGTTCGACCGCTGTTCCTGCCCTCGCCACTGGATGTGCTGCAGCAACTGGCTCATATCGCCGATAACGGTTTCGCCGGGGCCTCTCTGGCCGCCCATACCGGCTGGAGCCTGTTCCGAGTGTTCGGAGCCTTCGCTCTGGCCGTTGTCAGCGCCATTCCGCTCGGACTGCTCATGGGACTGAATCCGGTCGTGCGCGGTCTGGCGGATCCACTGATCGAGTTCTATCGTCCGCTGCCGCCACTGGCCTACCTGCCGTTGATCATCATCTGGCTTGGCATCGACGAGGTCAGCAAGCTGACATTGATCTATCTTGCCATGTTCGCACCGCTGGTACTAAGTGCTCGCGCCGGTGTTCGCTCCGTACTACCAGAACAACTGCACGTAGCACAGTCACTCGGCGCTGGTAGGCGTCAACAGTTGCTACACATTATATTACCGGCTGCCCTGCCCGAAATTCTGACCGGCATGCGTATCGCCATCGGTTTTGGCTGGACCACACTGGTGGCCGCAGAGATGGTCGCCGCGCAGTCTGGGCTGGGATATATGGTGCTCAATGCATCCGAGTTTCTCAATACCGACATAGTGATACTAGGTATTGTACTGATTGGGGCTATCGCTCTGGCTTTTGATTATCTGATGCGCCTTATCGAACGCAAACTGGTACCTTGGAAAGGACGCTGACCTCCGTGGCGGCACTGGGTACGGCAATGCTCCTTATTAACCCGACGGTAATTTATATCTGACATCAAGATTGAGGTGAACCGCCCTCGAAAGTGTGCAATAGATATCACTTTTTATTGGTTCACCCCCCTGCCTGATCGGCAGTAAGGTCGGCCTTGTTATCCATTCATGGTTACGAGGCTTTCCTGTGCAGCGCACCACATCACCCATCGAATTGAGCAGTCGCCTTATCGAAAGCCTGGGCATTCGATCATCCCTGTTCCACATGGGGCAGTATTGTGGCCAGTGGCAGGCCTCAACACAGGGCCGCCGCCGCGCCAGTTTTCATCTGATCCTGCATGGAGAATGTTACCTGCATCGCCCTGGCCAACCCGTGTGTCCTCTGCGTGAAGGAGACGCAGTCTTCCTGCTGCGTGACATCAATCACAGGATTACGCCGGACAAGGCAGGCAGTAGTACCGCCTGCAACACCATGCAGCCGTTGGAGCAAACCAACCGGGTCGGTACCGGGCTGGCCTGTGGTTTTTTTGAACTGGGTGGCCAGACGGCAGAACTGCTGACGGCTTCGCTGCCCGCCTGCCTGATATTCGAGCGAGGCGGAATCGCCATGCAGGGTGCCCGCCCTGTTTTTGAACTGCTGCTTAAAGAAGCCTATGACCAGCAGGCTCCTGCCAGTGCCTTGATCGAGCGCCTGACCGAACTGCTGTTTTTATATCTGTTGCGTGCCGCCGCAGAAGACAGCGACCAGCCCAGGGGTGTGCTCGCACTGGCTCAGGAGCCACGATTTACCCCACTTCTGGAAAGCCTGCTGGAAAACCCCCAGCAGGAGTGGACCCTCGAAGAGATGGCCACGCAGGTACACCTTTCAAGGGCCGCTTTTTGCAAACAGTTCAGCGAGCTATGCGGGCTGCCCCCGGCACGCTTTCTTCAACTGTTGCGCATGAGCATTGCCGCAGGTCGGCTGCGTAACGGCGCCAGTGTGAGTGACACGGCCGCGCAGGTCGGCTACCACTCAATCGCCGCTTTCTCGCGGGTGTTCCGCAACGTACTAGGGATCACCCCCGGCGAGTACCGGCGTCAGCCCGGTATGCAGATCAAGACGAATGAGCAAAAAATGCTGACGCACTGACAATTCGCCAGACTCATATTGATTCAGAATAAACAAACATTTTTTTATGGAGTTTTGTTATGACACGTCTACCCCTGCTGAATGCCGAGACCGCTCCTGAAGTCGGTCGAGCCCGTGTTGAAAAGGCGCAGGCAACCAACGGCTTTTTGCCCAATCTGATCGGCATTCTGGCCAACTCACCCGCCAGCCTGGAAACCTATATGACGGTCGGTGAGATCAACGGCCGCAGCGGTTTAACCCTGCAGGAACGCGAAGTGATCCAGATTACCGCCGCCAGTGTGCATGGCTGTGACTTCTGCGTTGCAGGGCACAGTGCCATCGCCCTGAAAAAAGCGGGTTTCAGCACTGAGCAGACCATTGCACTGCAGCAACGCCGGGCTCTTGGCGATGCCCGGCTGGATGCGCTGGCCAGCTTCACCAAGGCGGTCATCGTCAGCCGTGGCAACGTGTCTGACGGAGAGCTGGCCGATATTCGCGCAGCCGGCTACAGCGACGAGCAGATTCTGGGAGTCGTGCTCGGCGTCAGCCTTGCAACCCTGTGCAACTTCGCCAACAACCTCGCCCATAACACGCTGAATCCTGAGCTGGAACCCTATGCCACAGGAGCCCTGACCCTATGAACGCACAGACCCGAATTGATAACCCTGACCTGTCCGCGTTGACGGCCTGGCTGAGTGAACATGCGGACGAACTGGATGCTAACGGACCAGCTCAGGCAGAGCTCCTGTCACGCCTGGCCCAGTCCGGCCTGTTTCGGGTAAGTGTACCCGAAGAGTTCGGTGGAAACGGACAACCCGTCAGCCAGGCTATCGATGCCATTGCCGAGGTCGCCCGTTACTCTTTGACGGCTGCATTTGTCGCCTGGGGGCATCGTACTTTTATCGAGTACCTGCTGGCGTCCCCCAATTTCGAGCTGGCACAACAGTGGTTGCCGGCACTGCTCGAAGGTGAGATTGCGGGTGCCACTGCCCTGTCCAATGCGATGAAATACCTCTCCGGCATTGAAAAGATTCAGATTCATGCCACCCCTCAGGATGACGGCTGGCAGCTCAACGGCAAGCTGTTCTGGGTCACCAACCTGGACCCGAAGGGGTTCCTGGTGGCCGCAATAGTTGAACACGGCCAGGATCAACCCCCTTCCATCGCTCTGCTCGACAGCCGCCAGGAGGGTCTGACACGCAGCGACAACCTGGATCTGCTGGCCCTGCGTGGCAGCTCAACGGCTGCCCTGCAGATCGACGATCTGACGCTGAAGCCGCATCAGGTGATTCACCCGAACGCCTTACACTTTTGCCCGTCCATTCGGCCCCGGTTCCTTGGGCTGCAATGTGGCATGTCGATAGGACATGTGCGGGCCTCGCTGGACAGTATCAGTCTGCGTACCAGGCAACCCAACGGCGCCTATCTGCAGCCGGCACTGACCGCGCTGCAGGAGACACTTGAGCAGCACTCCGCTGCACTCTACGAGGGTGTGAATAACGGCCTGTTCGCCACCGCGCCGGCAAAGTTGTTCAAGCTTCGCATTGCCCTCGCTGAACTGGTACAGCGCGCTGCCAACCAGGCGCTTGAGGCGACAGGGGGCAACGCCTATTTGCTGGACAAACCCACCGGCTTTGGCCGTCTCTGGCATGAAGCGGCATTTATACCGGTGGTGACGCCCAGTGTTTCACAGCTCAAGGGTGAGCTGGCCAAACATGAAGATCACTGCGCATGAGCTACCCGGACAAACCACTGCTAAGAGCTGAACGGGTACGCTACGACTACAGCCCCGGGCAGCCTGTGTTTGAAGATATTTCGTTACAGATTGCCCCGCGGGAAATTCTGGTGCTGCTCGGTGGCAGCGGTTGTGGCAAATCGACACTGCTGCGTTTGCTGGCGGGCCTGAGTCGTCCGTCATCGGGGCATGTGTATTTTCATGACACACCGGTGGAGCGTCCGCACCCACGCAGTGCTCTGATATTCCAGCAGGCCAGCCTGCTGCCCTGGCTAAAAGTGCCGGACAATGTCGCCTACGGTCTCAACTTCAAGCATCAGCCCCGCATCAGTCGTACTGAACGCAGTGCACGCGTAACACGTGCATTGTCGGCGGTGGGCCTGTCCAGCCACAGCAAGGCCTGGCCAACTGAATTATCGGGCGGCCAGGCACAGCGGGTTGCGCTGGCACGGGCGTTGGCACGTCAGCCCGAACTGTTGTTCGCGGATGAGCCTTTTTCCGCATTGGACGCCATAACACGGACTGAAATGCAGCAACTGCTGGTAGACCTGGTCCATCAGTGGAACACCGCCGTGTTGCTGGTCACACACGATATTGATGAAGCTCTGGCAGTCGCTGACCGCATTATTCTGATGGGAGGGTCTCCTGGGCAGATCGTGCAGCAATGGCAGCTTGATCGCTCAGATGCGCTGTCACCCTCCGCCCCCGATCTGTTGCAACTGAGGCAGGAAATTCTACAAGCCCTTCACCTGAATAGCCGCCACTCGGATAGCGGCTCGGAACATCCGACAAGAGGATTAACCCATGCGTAAAAACCGTTTCTTCCCAACCCCAGGTCAGCCTGAAGTCGAGGGCTGTGGTTTCAATCGCCGCGATTTTTTGCGCATGGCCGCTTTGGCTGGCAGTGCCAGTCTGGCCTCACCTCTGCTCAGCGCTTCAGAGCAGCGTGCAGGTAAGTTCAAAGGGGATGATATTCCGGTTCAGATTGGCTACCTGCCGATTACCGATGCTACCCCACTGCTGGTAGCGGATCAGTTGCAGCTGTTCCGCGAGCAGGGTTTGCGTACTGAAAAACCTCGTATGTTTCGCAGTTGGGCCCAGCTGGTAGAAGCGTTCGTAGCCGGTCAGGTTAATGTCATTCACCTGCTGACCCCTGCAACCCTGTGGGTGCGCTATGGGGCGAAATTTCCAGCCAAAATTGTCGCCTGGAACCATATGGGCGGATCAGCATTGACCGTTGCCAACAACATCAACAGCGTAGGCGACCTAGCCGGCAAAACGGTTGCCATTCCGTTCTGGTATTCGATTCACAACATACTGCTGCAAAAAGTACTGACTGAGGTGGGTCTCAAACCCGTTTCCCTGCGGCCGGGCCAGACACTGGCTGATAATGAGGTTAACCTGGTGGTGCAACCACCCGCCGAGATGGTGTCGGCCCTGGCCGGTGGCGGCATCGCGGGCTTTATTGTGGCAGAGCCTTTCAATGCCGCCGCCGAACTCAAGGGTGTCGGCAAGGTACTGCGCTTTTCGGGCGACATCTGGAAAGACCATGCCTGCTGTGTAACCTTCATGGCAGAACGTGACCTGCAAGATCGTCCCGAATGGGCACAACGAGTAACCAATGCCATTGTTGATGCACAGAAATGGAGCCTGCAGTTCAGTGATGAAACCGCCGCCCTGCTGGCTGCCAGCGGCACCGGGCGCTACACGCCCCATTCGGTTGAAACACTGGACAAGGTATTCTCCGCTCGTGACTACGCCCAATACCAGTCTGCCGGTATCATTCACAATCCTGACTGGCCACAGAAGCGAATTGATTTCCAGCCCTATCCCTATTCATCCTATACCGAAGAGCTGGTGCGCAGCCTGACCCAGACCCATCTGGAAGGCAACAATGGCTTCCTTGGCGAGTTGTCACCCGAGTTTGTCGCCCGTGATCTTGTTGATGACCGTTTTGTGCGTCGGGCCATTGAGGCCGCGGGTGGGCCGCAGGTGTTTGGCATCGACCCGAGTTTTGAGCGACGGGAATCGATCATCATATGACCCGCCGACTCTTTGCTCAAATGCTGCCCCTGTATGGATTGGGATTTGCGCTGCTGGGTTGGTGGTTGGGTGTTAGCCTGCTGGCCCACACCCTGCCCATCGCATCAAGTCTGGGCCCGATACCTACATTTGAAGCGCTGCAGCGACTACTGCAGGATGACTACTTTTATGACCATATTCAGCTGAGCCTGCAGCGGGTGGGGGTAGGGCTGCTGTTTGCCGTGCTGATCGGCATCCCGTTGGGTGTCCTCACTGGCATGTCGCGCTGTTTTGCTCGTGCCAGCAGCCCGCTGTTTCAGTTCATGCGCATGATTTCGCCTCTGTCATGGATGCCCATTGCCGTCATGGTACTGGGGGTGGGAAATGCACCGGTCTATTTCCTGCTGGCCTTCGCTGCCGTATGGCCCATTTTGCTGAACACGGCAACCGGCGTTGGTCAGCTCGACAAAAACTGGCTGTTACTGAGCCAAAGCCTTTCAGCCACCCGCAGTGAGTTGGTGCTACGCCTGGTATTGCCCGGCATCACGGCGCATATTCTTACCGGTGTTCGGCTGGCCATAGGGATCATCTGGATTGTGCTGGTACCGGCCGAGATGCTGGGCGTAACGGCAGGACTGGGCTACTTCATTCTGGATACCCGTGACCGGCTGGCCTACGACGAGCTCATGGCCGGCATTCTGGTGATCGGCCTGATCGGGTTCCTGCTCGACTGGTTTGCACGCTGGCTATACCAACTCTGGACACATGCCCGCTGAGTCGGTGCAGACTTATCGCAGCTTGCACCATGCCTTCGTTACCTGCCTGCCCGCCCCGCGCGGGCAAACCCTTTAAACACCGGAAAGCTATGCATTTTTTCCTATTTCTGTGTGCATTCCAGCCGTGACACCATTCGTCTTCATTACTGCCTGATGAGGACTTTCAATTGAACATAAAAAATCGCTTTCGCTCGCTAAAACGTCACTTGATCACAACCGCAGCAGCCACGCTGCTGGCATTGTCGCCCTTTCATGCTGCCCAGGCCGCACCTGACCAGATCTCCATCGACTATGCCTACTACAACCCGGTTAGCCTGCTGTTGAAGAAGAAAGGCTGGCTGGAAGAAGATCTGGCCAAGGACAATATCGATGTGCGCTGGACTCTGAGTCTGGGTTCAAACAAGGCGCTGGAATTTTTGCGCGGCAGCGCGATCGATTTCGGTTCCACCGCAGGCTCTGCCGCACTGGTCGCCAAGTCCAACGGACTGCCGATCAACTCCATCTACGTTTACTCCAAGCCGGAGTGGACTGCACTGGTAACCCGCAAAGACTCCGCCATTCGTTCCGCCGCTGATCTGAAAGGCAAATCGGTTGCCGTAACGCGCGGCACCGATCCGCATATCTTTCTGCTGCGTGTATTGGCCGAAAACAATCTGACCGAGAAGGACATCAACACCGTACTGTTGCAGCATCCTGATGGCTACACTGCACTGATACGCAACCAGGTGGATGCTTGGGCCGGTCTTGACCCTCACATGGCGCGTGCTGAACTGGAATCCGGTGCGGTGCTCTTCCATCGCAACGTGGATCTCAATACCTACGGTATTCTCAATGTGCGCACGGCTTTCGCCGAGGAAAACCCAGAACTGGTCAAGCGTGTGCTCGGCATCTATGAAAAAGCCCGCCACTACGCGCTTGAACACCCGGAAGAGCTGCGTGATGCACTGGTGGAAGCCGCCGGTATCAGCGCCGACGTCGCTGCGCGCCAGCTTGAGCGTACCGACATCACCAAGGCCGCCATTGGCGATGAGCATCGCACATTGCTGATCGAAACCGGCAAGGTGCTGCAGAATATCGGCATCATCAAACCGGCCGTGGATGTCACCGCTGTCACTGATCAGCTGATTGATCGTCAGTTCAACAACTGATTTCTTTTCGGAGGTTCGGTATGAAAACCCTGACTCTGCGTTCTGGAGCCGGTTCATCCCGGACCTCCGGCGCCATTTTCAACACCCGACGGCTGTTCAAACTGCTGAGCTGGAAAAGCTGGCTGCTGCCATTGGCATTTTTATTGGTGTGGGCACAGCTCTCGGCCCGGGGCGTATTCCCCGCCTATGTTTTGCCGCATCCGTTACAGGTATGGTCTGAGCTGGCCGCGCTGTGGAGCAGCGGTGCGTTGAGTGAGCATATCCTGGTGACCACAGGCCGAGTCGCAGCCGGCTTTCTGGCCGGAACAGTGGCCGCCACCCTGCTGGGCGCACTCACCGGCTACTCCCGCCTAGCGCGTGAACTGCTGGACCCTGCCCTGCAGGCGATCAAGGCCGTACCCTCTCTGGCCTGGGTGCCCCTGTTCATTCTCTGGTTCGGCATTTTTGAAACATCCAAAATCATTCTGATTGCCGTAGGCGTGTTTTTCCCGGTCTATTTGAACCTGATGGCCGGTATACGTGACAGCGACCGCAAGCTGTTTGAGGTTGCCCGGGTTTATCGCCTGAACACCTTTGACCGGGTGTTTCGTGTGTTGTTACCCGGCACGTTGCCGGCCTACTTCACCGGGCTGCGCTCGGGACTTGCGCTGGGGTGGATGTTTGTCATCGCCGCCGAGTTGATGGGGGCCAGTCAGGGACTGGGATTCCTGATGCTGGACGGCCAGATGACCGGCAACCCGGCCATTATCATTGGTGCACTGGTTCTGTTTGCATTGGTTGGCAAAATCACGGATGCACTGCTCACATTCATAGCCGCTCGACTGCTCTCCTGGCAGGACAGTTTTGGTCGCATCCAGTAATCGAGACACACCATGCTTGCCATCAAGAATGTTTCAAAACACTTTGTCGATGATACAGGTGTCGATCACCTGGCCATCGACAACATCAATATTCAGGTTAACCAGCACGAGATCATCGCACTGGTTGGCACATCAGGCTGTGGTAAATCCACCCTGTTACGCATTCTGTCGGGGCTGGATAGCCCCACAACCGGGCAGGTAAAGCTGAACGAGCAGTCAGTCACAGAGCCCTCGTCCGATATCGCCATGGTATTTCAGGAACCGCGCCTGATGCCCTGGCTCAGCGTGACGGAAAACATTCGCTTGGTACTGCGTGATCTGGACCCGGATGAACAGGACGACCGTATCCGCGAAGCGCTGGAAAAGGTCAACCTGTGGAAATTCCGGAATGCACTGCCTCGCCAGCTCTCCGGGGGGATGGCACAACGTGCATCCATTGCACGGGCACTGGTGCGCAAGCCCAGCATATTACTGCTGGATGAGCCTTTCAGCGCACTGGACAACTTCACCCGCGCGGCACTGCAGGATCACCTTATCGAGCTGTGGGCCGACTCCCGTTTTACGCTGATTTTTGTCACACATGATGTCGAGGAGGCAGCGATTCTGGCCGACCGGATTCTGGTCATGCGCGGCCACCCCGGGCGGGTGTATGAGGAGATCAAAGTCGAATTGCCCCACCCGCGCGAGCGCAGCAGCAGTGAACTGATTGCATTGAAGAAAAAAGTTGTTGCCGCATTGGATCTGTCTCGTGCCTGAAAGGAGGGAGACCACTTTCAGGCAACCACGCCAAACATCTTGCCGACACCCGCCGTCAGCGCCATGGCCAGGCCACCCCAGAAGACAACTCGGATGGCGCCGATCACAAGTGATGCGCCACCGGCTTTTGCAGCAATAGCACCCAGCATGGCGAGAAACACCAGTGAGCACAGAGCAACTAGCGTAATCAGATAACCGATAGGCACTATCCAGGCCACCAGTAACGGCAGAGCTGCACCGACAGTGAAGGTGGCCGCTGACTACAGGGCTGCCTGAACGGGTTGAGCACCGCCGTTGGCCGAGATGCCGATTTCATCGCGGGCATGCGCATCAAGGGCATCGTGCGCCATCAACTGTTCCGCAACCTGACGCGCCAGTGCCGGCTCAACTCCTCGATTTTGGTAGATCTCGGCCAGTTCCTGTGTCTCGAATTCAAGATCGGTATCCAGTGATTTTTGCTCAAGCGCCAAATCGGCCTGCTCGGTATCCGACTGTGAACTGACCGAGATATATTCCCCTGCCGCCATCGACATGGCGCCCGCAACCAGACCGGCCACACCAGCCAGAATGATACTCTCATGGGACGTGTTCGCAGCGGCAACGCCGATGATGAGGCTGGCGGTAGAGACGATGCCGTCGTTTGCCCCAAGTACCGCTGCACGCAACCAGCCAACACGGTGCGATCGGTGAGTTTCCACATGGCTCATAGATGTACTCCAAGGAAGCAGACTGATCACAGGTTCAGCCTGTTCGAAAAGTGTAGGTCAAGGACTGGACATAGCCTTGTCCGTTGACCGGCTTTCCAGCTCCGTCAGTGGTAATGGGCACGATAATGTCTGCCGGCCGATCACGCATATCTTCTACAGCTGCGTCCACACGAATCTGGTAGCCACTGTCAATCAACGCATCATCCAGATTCACGCTAATCTGCAGGGTCTCGCCCTGGGTAATGCTGGCGCCGGTCAGCCCGTCATACTCGGCACGGCTCCGGTTACTGCCACGCGCCCAGTCACTCAGATGTTTGTAGTATTTGCTTTTTTTACCGGCAACCCAAAGGGTTTGCTGATACACACCCCTTGCGTCCGTGAGATAAATGGCCAGATAGGCACCATCACCCCGGTACTGACTCAGTTGCGTGTCGATAGTGACCTCTCTGGCTTGAGCCACTGCAGGCAAGGTTACCAGACCGGCGAACAGCACCGCTGGCAGCCATGTTTTAAGGGCGTTCCGACGTTTCAGCTCGGGCATCTTTAATATCCTCATTTACCTGAATTCAAAGCGTTCCTGATGAAAGCGCAGCGAGACAGCCGAGTCGCTCAACCCACTGCGAAGCGCTGCTGCCAACCCCTGGGGCCCACAGAACCAGATATCCACTTTTGCTGACTGGATTTGTAACCCATCTGCTGTCAGCCTTTGTCCCTGTTCGCTGTCATGGATCTGCAGGCTGACGTCCGGCAACTGATTCACCAGCACATGCAGGTGCTCCACGTTGGGGTCATCAATCGCACTTTGCGTGCAGTAGTGTACGGTCACTGGCTGATACTGCGTGTCTGTGTTGGCCAAACGGTTTTCCAGGGCGGCGAGGAATGGGGTAATGCCGACGCCGCCGGCCACCCAGATCTGTTGGGCACTGGACCGGTTTTTCTCGGGATTGAAACAGCCATAAGGGCCTTCAATCGTGACCGCATGGCCCGCATGCAGTCGGCGCGGCAGGGTACGGGTATAGTCACCCAGTGCCTTGATGTGAAAACCGAGCTGACCATTCTGCCGGTCTGCCGTAGTCAGGGTGAACGGGTGCGCCCCTTCGGCCCGGTCAAATGTCACCAGTGCAAACTGCCCGGCACGATGCCCCGGCCAGTTCCGCCCCATGTCACAGACCACCTCCAGGGTGGTGTCGGATATCTGTTGAACAGACTTCACCATACCGTTCCAGCGATGGCTTTTGCCGATAAGCCCCGCCAGCGATTGCAGGCTGGCGATACTGCCCGCGCCGATCAACAGCGCCATCAGCCAGCCGGTCGGCTGCTGCCACCAGTTCAGTGGTGCCAGCAGCAGAGAGTGGGCCGCCAGGCTTAGATAGATCAACGGCATGACGCGGTGCAGATAGCGCCAGAAACGGTAAGGGACCCAACGGATCAGGGTGATGACCACAAGGCCCAGAAGCAGATACAGGCCGGGCTCTCCCCAGTCCTCAAACATTCCCTGCAAATTGTCTAGCAGACCCGAAAAGTCGGCTTCACGCAGGCTTCTATCCTTGCCGAACAGCGCCTTGAAGGCATCATCGCCCATCTCGATCAGCCAGTGTGCCAGAGCAAAAACGGCGCCCAGAATGCCGGTCCACTTGTGCAGGTGATACTGCTTGTCCAGGCCACCCAAGGGAACTTCCAGCCATTTCGGTCGCATGGCCAGAAGCATCGTGATGGACATAAAATTGATGGCCAGAAAGCCACTGAGGGTCAGAAAATGTTCATAGCTGAGACTCCATTGCCAGACACCCAGCTGTACCGCCAGCAGTGCAATGAGACTCAGGATCAGATTTCGATTGGGCATACAGAAAATCCTCCAGATGTGGAGTCATTCTGTACCGCTCTACCTGATACCAACCTTAAATTACGTACTTGAGAAAAGTGAATGTACAGCGGAGTGCCTATAATCAAATGCCGAGCTGCTTGCGCGTTTCCAGCCGAACCTTTGCCAGTACGCTCCCTCGACCAGCCTTGCGCACGAGCAGCGGCTGACGCTGAACATGCGGTTCTGACTTCTCGCTGTTTTGCATCAGCGATGTCAAAATGGTAAGTCCTTCAGGCCAAGCACCAAAACCTGAATCCGTATTGATATGACCAGCGGAGCTCATTGAGTAGGTTGGCAAGCCCCAATGTCCAGCCCAGGCTTTTGCTTTCACTTCCTGCATCCAGGGATCATTGCTGCTGTATACAAGCAAGCCTGGTAGGCCGAGCTTGAATGCAGGCATTAGTGGTTCCAGCGACTCCAACTCAGCATCAATGCAGCGCTTTCGACCAAGGGGATGGAAGCGGCGCGGGTCCGCAGGCGCCACCATCAATACGCCCGCAACTTTTTCAGGTATGTCCGCAGCAATCACCGCACTAACCAGACACCCAAAGCTGTGTGCTACCAGCCACACCTTACCCTCGACCATTTTGACCTGTTGCTTGAGACAACGGCCCCACTCTGCAAGGACTGGCTCTTCCCAGCTAATACCCGTGAGACGATGTGTATTCGGTAACTGACTTTCAAACCAGCTCTGCCAATGATCTGGCCCACTACCACCTACGCCCGGCACTATCATGACATTCTGTTTCATAGTCCATTCCTGCCTGTAAACCGTTACAGCAAAAGCCCGGCTCTCACTGCTTGCGAGTAAAGCCGGGCTGTCATTTGAACGTCAGGTTACTTGGCGTAAATCTGATCGAACACGCCACCATCACTGAAATGAACATCCTGTGCTTTATGCCAACTGCCGAACACTTCATCCACGGTGAATGTCTTCACGTTTGGAAAACGTGCAATATCTTCAGGATCAGCAAGGGCAGGCAGCACTGGACGATAGTAGTGTTTGGCAGCCAATCGCTGAGCTTCCGGGGAGTAGAGGTAAGACAGGTATGCTTCGGCCACTTCACGCGTGCCTCGGGCCTCTGCCACCTTGTCGACAACAGTTACGGGAGGCTCGGCCAGAATTGATACGGAGGGCACGACAATTTCGAACTTTTCCGGGCCCAGTTCATTGACGGCCAGGAAGGCTTCGTTTTCCCATGCCAGCAACACATCACCGATTTCGCGTTGAACAAAGGTGTTGGTAGAACCACGAGCACCAGAATCAAGTACAGGAACCTGTTTATAAATACTGGACACAAATTCCTTGGCTTTTTCGACGTCACCTCCGTTTTTCTCCAGCGCATATCCCCAGGCCGCCAAGTAGTTCCAGCGTGCGCCGCCCGAGGTTTTGGGGTTAGGTGTGATAACTTCAACACCCGGCTTGGTCAGATCATCCCAGTCCTGAACTCCCTTTGGATTGCCCTTACGTACCAGGAATACGATGGTGGAGGTATATGGGGCACTGTTGTTGGGCAGTCGTGATTGCCAGTCAGCTGGCAGCTTCCCTGTGCGCTCACCGATCGCGCTGATATCGTATGCCAGCGCAAGAGTGACGACATCAGCCTCAAGTCCATCAATAACAGCACGTGCCTGCTTGCCGGCACCACCATGAGATTGGCGAATTTCGACATTGTCACCCGTGCGCGCTTTCCAATAATTGATAAATTCCGGATTGAGTTCTTGATAGAATTCACGGGTAGGATCATACGATACGTTGAGCAGGGTAACGTCTTTAGCCTGAACGGCAGCCACCCCGGAAATTGCCAGTGCGAGCAATGTACCTTTAAGCGTTTTGTTAAGCATTTTGGGCCTTCCTGACTGATTAGTGTTGGTTAGCACCACGTTAACAAGCGGCATTTATCATAAAAAATAATAAAAAACGAAAAGCTTAGCTTGATTTAAAATAAAGAGTATTCACTCTCTACTATCTCCTTGAATGATTATTCGCAATTACTGCTGTTCGGTTACACTGAGCCAAAGGCTGTAACCGATCGGAGATCCGCAATAATGATGATGCTGACCCCTGAGCGCATGGCGCCTCTCAAGGCCCGCCGGCTCGGAATAGATACACACCACGAGCCCACCCTTTACCTGCCGGCCCAGAGTCATGTCTGCCGTTCTGAAGGGTTTGAAAGCCTGTCACGCGTGCTGGTAACGACCCATCAGAACCAGCACCTGATTGCCTCACTCAATATCATCACCAGCGATCTGCTCAGTGAAGAGGAGGTCGGCTTCTCAGAGTCAGCCTGGCTGCGTCTGAGACTGGAGCATAACGATCCCATCTGGCTGTCACACCCCAAGCCGGTGCAGTCGCTATCCTATGTCCGTGCCAAAGTATATGGTCATGAGCTGACCGATCTGCAGTTCCAGAGCATTATCAATGATATTGTGGATGGCCGTTATGCCGATGTGCACCTGGCGGCCTTTATTACCGCCTGTGGTGATGACAGCCTTAATGACAACGAGATCACTTCACTGACTCAGGCAATGGTCAAGTCAGGCAGCACTGTAGACTGGAAGCTCCCCATGGTGGTCGACAAGCATTGTGTGGGCGGCCTGCCCGGCAATCGTACCACCCCGATCGTGGTATCCATTTTGACCGCTTGCGGCCTGACAGTACCCAAAACCTCATCCCGTGCCATCACCTCTCCGGCCGGTACTGCCGACACCATGGAAACACTGACCGAAGTGAGCCTGACACTGGAGCAGATGCGTCAAGTAGTCGGGGCTGAAGGTGGCTGTCTGGCCTGGGGCGGCTCCATGCGACTGAGCCCGGCCGATGATATGCTGATCCAGGTCGAGCGAGCACTGGATATCGATAGCGAGGGGCAGCTGATTGCGTCTGTACTGTCGAAAAAGATTGCAGCTGGTGCTACTCATGTACTGATCGACATTCCGGTTGGCCCTACCGCCAAGGTGCGCAGCCAGGAAGCCGGCGAACGGCTGGCAGAAAGCTTTCTGGCCGTTGCCGAGAATCTGGGCCTGACACTCAAAATCCTCTTTACCGATGGCTCCCAACCGGTGGGCAGAGGCATTGGCCCGGCCCTTGAAGCACATGACCTGCTGGCAGTGATGCAAAATCATGCCGACGCCCCGCTGGATTTACGTGAACGAGCCATCAGCGTCGCCGGTGCCATGCTGGCAATGGTCAAGGGCATCAGCGTTGAAGAGGGCGTTGTCCTGGCCGAAGAAACCCTCGATAACGGCAGCGCATGGGACAAGTTTCGCGCCATCTGTCTCGCCCAGGGTGGACTCAAGGTGCCACCTGTGGCGCCCTACCGCTATGCAATGGTGGCTGACCGTGACGGCATCGTGGACCGGATCGACAACCGGATTCTGGCCAAGATTGCCAAGCTCGCGGGGGCTCCGGCTGATCCGGCGGCGGGGGTTGAGATCTGTGCCAAACTCGGCGACCGGGTTGCCTGTCAGGATGTATTGATGATGATTCACGCCGAGAATGCCGGCGAACTCAACTATGCGGTAGAGTATCTGAATGATCATCTGGAGGTGATCGAACTGACCGATTCAAGCGAGGAAGCCTGCGCATGAGTATTCTGCTGTTCAATCCTGATTCCGACCCGGCACTGGCATCACAACTGGCTCGACTGCTGGATGCGCAGGCGGGGGTACTGGAACAACGCCGCTTCCCCGACGGCGAAAGCTATCTGCGGGTACACACCGAATGCAAGGGACGCCGGTGTGTCATCCTCTGCAACCTGTTTCACCCTGACGAGCGGCTGCTGCGACTGCTGTTCCTGGCGGACACTCTGCGCGAGATGGGGGCGTCCGAGGTAGGTCTGGTCACCCCCTATCTGGCCTATATGCGACAGGACAAGCGCTTCAAACCGGGCGAGTGTGTCAGCTCCCGCCCCTTTGCCCGATTGCTGTCAGAGGCCTTCGATTATCTGGTGACCGTGGATCCGCACCTGCACCGCTATCACTCATTGGACGAGATCTATACCATCCCATCCCGCGTGGTTCAGGCCGCCCCATTGATTGCACACTGGATCGGTCAGCATATCCGTGATCCGCTGCTGATCGGTCCCGACAGTGAAAGCGAACAGTGGGTATCCCATGTAGCCGGTCTTGCCGGAGTACCGTTCCAGATTCTGCAGAAGGAGCGCCGTGGTGACTATGATGTCAGCATCTCGCTGCCGGATCTTGAACAGGGGCAGCAATGCACTCCGGTACTGGTGGATGACATCATCTCCAGCGGTCGTACCATGCTGGAAACCCTGAGCCACCTGCAGTCTGCCGGCCTGCCCAGAGCGACCATCATCGGCGTACACGGCATCTTTGCCGGCGACGCCTATACACGCCTGACTCAGGTTGCCGATGTGGTCACGACCGCCTGCATCCCGCACCTGAGCAACCAGATCGATATCGCCCCCCCCATCGCCGAGGCGGTGCGCGAGCTGATGCAACAACGTGACACTGACTGAACTGTCACTGCCGAACGCCGAGTTGCGCTACCGCCCGTGCTTCCTTGAGCGCAAGGAAGCTGATTTTCTGCTGCAACTGCTGCAGCAGCGGGTGAACTGGCGCCAGGATAGGATCCGGCTGTTTGGCCGCGAACATCTGATTCCGCGCCTGCAGGCATTTCAGTCTGATCCCGGGCTTTATTACACCTATTCGGGGCTGCGTCTGGCCGGCAGCGACTGGTTACCCGCTCTGCGGCCACTGAAACAGCGGCTGGAATCACTGTGCGGCCAGCCGTTCAACGCCCTGCTGCTGAACCTCTACCGCGATGGTCAGGATGCCATGGGCTGGCATGCAGACAACGAGCCTGAGCTAGGCCCCAACCCGCTGATCGCATCCATCAGTCTGGGTGCCGAACGCCGCTTCAGACTGCGCCACAATACCCATCGCGAGACTCACACTCTAATACTGGAGCACGGTTCGCTGCTGCTGATGGCCGGCCCAACCCAGCACCACTGGCAGCATTGCCTGCCACGCAGCCGGCGCTGCCATGAACCGCGCATCAACCTGACCTTTCGCCTGATCCATGTATAATCCTGCCACGCATCTTTTGGGAGAAACGCCATGAACCCGACGATTGAACTGCTCAATGCTCACCGATCCATCCGCAAATTCACTTCGGAACCTGTCGATCAGGCCACGGTGGAAACATTGATCAAGGCCGGACAGGCGGCTGCCACGTCCAGCTTCATTCAGGCCTGCACCGTTATTCAAGTTTCTCAGGGGGAGAAGCGCAATGCACTGGCCGAGATGGCCGGTAATCAGGCCTATGTAGCGGAAGCCCCTCTGTTTCTGGTGTTCTGTGCTGACATGAAGCGGCACCAGCTGGCCTGCTCAATGCACGAAGCCGAAATGCAGTCCGGTTATACCGAGCAATTCCTGACCGCTTCACTGGACTGTGCCCTGTTTGCACAGAATGTCATCGTTGCAGCCGAGTCACTTGGGCTTGGTGGTGTTTATATTGGCGGCCTGCGCAACAGGATTGCGGATGTGGCCGAATTGCTGGAGTTGCCTGAACTGGTCTATCCGGTATTTGGTCTGTGCCTGGGCAAACCCGATCAGAACCCGGAAGTCAAACCACGCCTTCCCCTGTCAGTGGTGCTTAAACAGGACCGCTACGATGACAGTCAGGACGAGGCTGTCATCCGTGACTATGACGAGACGGTACGCCAGTACTATCGCACCCGTACCGGCGGCAATAAGGAAATGAGCTGGAGTGAGCAGATTTCCGGCATGCTGGTAAAGGAAGCGCGGCCACACATGTTGCCCTTCCTGCAATCCCGGGGGTTTATCAAGCGCTGATTTTTTGCCTGCTGCCCGTGCAGGCTGATTCTGGCTCGTCTATGCTGAACTCAGGTGCCCGCCGCAACCGAAACGGCGGGCTCTGTCGAGTTTCAGCCTGAGGAGCGTCACCATGCCCGGCAACCATATCGACACACTGCTGCAGCAGCTTGAACATGAATCCCATCGCCGTTCCCGTTTGCAGACCATCACCTTGCCGATCGAACAGGAAGATCTGGTTCGTCTGCAGGCACTGGCGGAAGTGTACGGCATGGATATCACTGAGCTGACACCTGTCCTTCTGCACACGATTCTGACCGACATCGAAGCCCATATGCCGTACAAACCCGGCAAAAAGGTGATTCGGGTGGAGGATGACGAGCCCATTTATGAAGATGTGGGCCCAACCCCCCGTTACCTTGCCGCCAAACGCAAACACGAGAAAGTGTGCGCCTGAGCTTGTCAGGACCGAGTGGCTGGCAGACAATTGTTATCCTGTAACACTGACAGGATTCTCTTGTGCCCGCACAGCCACTTCACTCCGTTCCAACCAACATCATCACCGGGTTTCTCGGCAGCGGCAAAACCACTGCCATCAATCACCTGCTGAGTCTCAAGCCCCCCTCCGAACGCTGGGCCGTACTGATCAACGAATTTGGCCAGATCGGTGTCGACGCCAGTTTGGTGACCCACTCCGATGGCGTTGAGCTGCGTGAACTGGCGGGCGGTTGCCTCTGCTGCGCACTGGGTCCAAGCCTGCCGATCACCTTGGCAACACTTCTGCGCAAGGCAAGGCCGGACCGGCTACTGATCGAGCCCACGGGACTTGGTCACCCTGCCCGTATCGTCGATACTTTGCAGAGCGCACAGTTTGCAGACGTACTCGATCTGCGCAGCATCATTTGCATGCTTGACCCAGCTGTTCTGACACAGCCCGAGGTAATGCAGCAGCCGGGGTTTCTGGATCAACTCAACCTATCCGATGTCATTGTCCTGAACCGCACCGATCTGGCGGAATCCAACCTGACGCGGGAAGCACTGGAACTGTCTCAACACATGTTCCCACCCAAGCAGGGAGTCTTCAGGGTTGATAGAGGACAGCTGGACCTCGCCTGGCTCGATCTGGTTCACGATGGTCAGCTCAGCGCACAGTTTCCCGAGGCGCATGCCGAGTCCGCGAAAGCCAGTCCACTAATGGCACCGGTAATATCACGGCCGGAACAGTCACCACAGCCACGGCAGCCATTATTCAAGCAAGGACAGGCCGAGGGCTATTTCAGTTATGGCTGGGTTTTTACGGCAGCTGACCGCTTCGATTACAGAGCCATCCAAACGTTTCTCGACAGTGTGAGCGAGGCCACCCGAATCAAGGCTGCAATGGGGATCGGTCATACATGGGTGGGGTACAACCGCAATCGCGGGGATAAAGCAGCAGAAGTCAGTGAGCTGGCCTGGCGCCGAGACTCACGTATCGAAATACTCGCCGACCGTCAGATCGACAGTGCCGAGCTGGAAAAACACCTGTTGGCTTGTCTGCAATAGACAGCAGGGCGGGACCAGCCCGCCCTGTCAGTTTCAACTCAGTCCCGGTAACCAGAGCACGATCGACGGGAACATAATGCACAGTGCCAGACCGGCCAGCTGCAGCAGTACAAACGGGATGATTGAACGGTAGATGATACCGATACTCACATCCCCCCGCGTGATGCCCTTGAGATAGAACAGCGCGTAGCCAAAGGGCGGCGTCAAAAAGCTGGTCTGCAAATTAATCGCCACCAGGATCGCAAACCATACCATCAGCGCACTACCGTTAAGCCCCTCAAATTCGAGCCCGGCGACCACCGGCAGCAGCAACGGCAGAATCACGAAACTGATCTCGATCCATTCCAGGAAAAAACCCAGCAGGAAGATCAGTCCCATCAACAGTAACAGCAAACCGTACGGCCCAAGCCCTGTCCCGGTGATCAGCTCCTCAATCATGTCTGCACCGCCGAGGCGCTTGAACACCACACTAAAACAGGTGGCACCAATCACCACGAACAGGATCATAGCCGAGGTTTTTGAGGTGGAACGACATACGTGGCGCAGCGTATTCATGTTCAGCTGTCGCAGAAAGAGAGCGAGCAGCATGGAGCCGGCCGCCCCAATGGCAGCGGCTTCCGTCGGTGTCGCAATGCCCGCCATAATCGAACCCAGTACCGCCACGATCAGCACAACGGGACCCAACAAGTCACGCAAAAGTGCCAACCCAAGCGGGGACTGATCTTCTGACAAATGCGCTTCGCCTCCCTCACGGGCCAACGGAGCCCAATCCGGGCGAAAGTACGCAGCCGACAGCAGGTAAAGCGTATAAAGTCCGCCCAGCATCAGCCCGGGAACCAGAGCGGCCTTGAACAGGTCGCCAACTGAAATGTTCATGATGGAACCCATCAGCACCAGCATGATCGATGGCGGGATCAGAATACCCAGGGTACCGGACGCCGCCACCACACCGTATGCCATTTCAGGTTTGTAGCCCTGCTTCAGCATCACCGGCAGCGCGAGAAGACCCAGCATCACCACTGAGGCTCCAATAATGCCGGTACTGGCCGCCATCACAACCCCCAGCAGTGCCACCGACACAGCGAGACCGCCACGCACATTACCGAACAGCCGCTGCAGCGTCAGCAGGAGGTTTTTGGCCACCCCGGAACGCTCCAGCATTAGTCCCATAAAGACGAACAGCGGAATGGCAATCAAGAGCCAGTTCTCAATCACGCCACCAAAAATGCGGGAAGCAACCGTTCCCAGAAACGGCAACGGAATATCGCCAATGAAGGCGAACAGAATACCCAGCCCCCCCAGCAGAAACGCAACAGGGTAGCCACTGAAAATTCCCACCAGCAGCGCCACAATCATGGCGATGGCCAGGCCATATTCATCCAGCATCAGAGCTCTCCTCTACATCACGTGCCGGGTCCATGATCCGTGCCAAACGGTCAAATATCTGCCCCAGCGCACCCAGCGCGAGCAACATGAGACCGGCCGGCAAGGCACCTTTGATCAGGTAACGATCCGTAAGCCCCCCATAGTTGGATTGCTCACCGGAGATAAACGACATCTGCACCATATGCCGTGACAGCCAGGCGACCAGAATGCAGAACGGCAACAGCATCAGGGTATGCCCCGCAATTTCCACCCAGTGTTGCGTGGTACGGGACATGGAATGGTGCAGCATATCCACACGAACGTGTGTATCCGCATGCATGGCATAGCTGGCCCCGATCAGCGTTAACAGGCCGAACAGGTGCCACTGCATCTCGGTGACCGTGTTGATTGTCACGGCTTCCCCCAGCAGAAACACCTTGCCATCCCAACGCATCAACTCATTGATGCCCATGGCGTTCATCACCACGGTTGTAAGCACAGCCACCATTACAGCCAGCACCAACCAACTGCTGATCCGACCGAGCCACCGCCCAACCCCGATCAGGGGGCAGGCAACGATTGAACACCAGCGGGCGCCCTGCAGGCGCCAGCCGGGTATAGGAGTATCAGTTTGATATCTGCTGGAGTTCATACCATTCATCTACCAGAGCAGAGTGCTGCATGAGCGACTCATAGGCTTGTTTGAATTCCGGGTTGTTGCGCATCTCTTCTTCCCGCACTTCATCCCAGCCTTTGCGAAGTTCCGCCAGGACAGGCTCGGGGAAGCGTTTTACGTTGACCCCTTTATCCCTAAGTTCCTGAAGTGCCTTGATCTGTGCCGGCAATACCTCATCAAACTCCTTCTGGATATTAGCCTTGCACGCGGTTTCTATCCTTGCCTGTTGTGTCTCGGAGTAGCTGTCCCACACGCCCTGATTGATCAAGAGGGCAAGCCAGCCGGCACCCTGCTGCCAACCCGGGAAGTAATAGTTGCTGGCAATCTCGTGCAGCCCCATGGACTGGTCAACGGCCGGGATTGAAAACTCCGCTGCGTCCACACGACCACGCTCAAGTGCCAGATAGACTTCACCGCCCGGGATCAGCTGGGTTGTGGCACCATACTTGTTAAGCACCTTGGCTCCCAGACCTGAAATTCGCATTGAGAGTCCCTTGAAATCCTCAATGCCGTTGATTTCCTTGTTGAACCAGCCACCGGGTTCCTGAGGCAGGAAGGAACAGGGCACAACCTTGACACCGTACTTATCCATTGATTTCTGCAGCAGCTCACGCCCTTCACCTGCTGCAGTCCATGAAAACACGGCTTCCGCAGATGGACTGAAAGGCAATGCGCCATACAGGTTGGCGATCGGCAAGGTGCCGGCAAAATAGGCAATACTGCTCCAGCCCGCGGGAATCGCTCCGGAGGATACTGAGTTCAGGATCTCGAAGGGAGGTACCAGCTCACCCGGCTCATGGACTTTCAGCTTCAGCTCGCCGCCACTGAGCAACTCAACCTGCTCAGCCACGTTCTGCGCACTGGCACCAAACATGTTCCGAAGTGAATAGCCGCTGGCCACATCAAGTCTGGACGGACCTTCCGCCACCACCGACATGCTGATCGCTAAAACAGAAACGCCTACCGCAAGAGATTTAGTTTTATTTTTCATGGTGTTAAGTCCTATCAGTGGGTGTCAGACCAAACTATGACACTCATCAATAAGACGATATCCATTATCCGCAACGACTGTCCCTCTACTGCACGCCGGCATAGGCTGACGTGCAGAGTTCGAATGGCTGTCAGGTACTGACACGGGTCCGCCACGAAGGCGGGCCCGTGTCGATAGCCGATCAGCGCGGTATGGCCTGCAGCTCGTACCACTCATCAACCAGCTTGCTATGCTCCATCAACGACTCATAGGCTTTCTTGAACAACGGATTGTTTTTCATCTCTTCTTCGCGGACTTCATCCCATCCCTTGCGCAGTTCGGCCAGCACGGGTTCCGGGAAACGTTTTACTTCTATTCCCTTCTCTTCAAGCTTGCGAATGGTACGGATCTGCTCAGCCGGCGCTTCTGCCATGGCCCATTGCAGGGTGGCGCGACACGCGGTTTCAAACTGTGCCCTGGTCTTCTCGTCGTACTGATTCCAGACATCCTTGTTGATAATGAAGGAGAACCAGCTGGCCGACTGATGCCAACCCGGGAAGTAGTAGTACTTGGTAATCTCTTCAAAGCCCATCAACTGATCGACCTGAGGTACCGAAAACTCGGAGGCATCAATACGACCACGCTCGAGGGCGAGGTAGATTTCACCGCCCGGAATCAGCTGAGTGGATGCACCGTATTTGTTCAACACCTTGGCACCCAACCCGGAAATACGGATACGCAGACCATCGAAATCCTTGATATCGTTGATTTCCTTGTTGTACCAGCCACCGGTTTCCTGCGGTGAAATGAAGCAGGGCAGCACTTTTACGTTGTACTGATCATAGGCACTTTGCAGAATCTCGGTGCCCTCGCCGGCCCACATCCATGACATGAAGGCTTCCGGGCTTGGGCCAAATGGCAACGCACCGTAGAGATTTGTCACCGGTACCGTACCGGCCCAGTAGCCGATCCAGTCCCAGCCTGCGGGGATTGCACCCGAAGATACGGCGTTGAACACTTCAAACGCGGGTACCAGATCGCCAGGGTTGTGGACCTTCAGCTGTACCTTGCCGTCGGTTACCGTTTCCAGCTCCTTGGCAAAACGTACGGCACCTTCACCGATGAAAATATTGGTATTGAAGGTGTTGGCCACGTCCAGTTTGGCGGGGCCTGCTGCCTGCAGAGTAGTGGAAAGCGCAAGTGCTGCCACACCTGCGCCGATGGCGGTTGTCATGCGAGAGTACTGACTCATGATTTCACTTCCTGTTGTTGTTATTACGTGGGTTGAAACCTGAATGTATCGCTCCGATGCAAAGCCGGAGCGACTCCAGTTACTTCATGGAAATGGTAGTATTGACCCCAAGCGACTCGTTGTCAGGTTCAAACCAGCGAGAAGTCACGGTTTTGGTCTGCGTCCAGAACTGAATCGCCTGCTTGCCGTTGGGGCCCAGATCGCCCAGCTTGGATGCTCGTGAACCGGTAAAGCTGAAGAAGGCCACCGGAACGGGGATCGGCACGTTAATGCCCACCTGGCCGACGTCGATATCGTTCTCATAGCGGCGCGCAGCCCAGCCGGAGCTGGTAAAAATTGAGGTGCCATTGCCGTTGGGGTTGGCGTTGATGAAATCGATGGCGTCATCCAGTGTATCCACGCACACGACGCACATGACCGGCCCAAATATTTCTTCGCTGTAGATGCGCATTTCGGGCTTCACATCGGTGAAGATGGTTGGCCCGACAAAGTTGCCGTCAGGATAACCGTCCACACTGATGTTACGACCATCTAGTGCCAGAGTTGCACCTTCAGCCACTCCCGCGTCGATGAGGCTAACAACGCGGTCCCGCGCCTGTGGCGATACCAATGGCCCCAGGTCGGCATCACGCTGGGTACCCGGCCCCACTTTCATCTCTTTGGAGCGCTCGATCATCTCGGGCAGCCACTCCTTCGCCTCCCCGACCAGTACCACAACCGCGTTAGCCATGCAGCGTTGCCCTGCCGCACCGAAGCAGGAACCGATCACGTTGTTGATCGCCTGGCTGCGGTTGGCATCCGGCATGATCACACAGTGGTTCTTGGCCCCCATCATGGACTGCACACGCTTGCCGGCCGCACCGGCACGGTTGTAGATATGAGTACCCACATGAGTGGAGCCGATAAACGACAGCGCCTTGATATCAGGATGGCCACAGATCTGGTTGGCAACATCGGCACCACCGTGCACCATATTCAATACGCCAGCCGGTATCCCAGCCTCATGCGCCAGCTCAACCAGACGCATGGTCGACGTCGGGTCCTGTTCGGACGGCTTGAGAATGAAGGTATTGCCTGTAGCGATGGCCAGCGGGAACATGAAGCAAGGCAACATCACAGGGAAGTTAAACGCCGTAATGCCAGCTCCCACACCGATCGGTTGCTGCAGCGAATAGACATTCACGCCTCCGGCGGCATTCTCGGCGATCTCCCCCAACTGCAGTGAGGTGATGGAACAGGCATGCTCTATAACTTCAAGACCACGCCCCACTTCACCTTCGGCGTCAGGCAACGTCTTGCCATGCTCTTCGGTAATCAAGGCAGCAAGCTCTGGCGTATGTTCACGCACCAGTGCCTGAAATTTCAGCATGATGCGCATGCGCTGAGCCAGCGACACCTTGCGCCAGCTTTTGAACGCCTCCTTGGCTGAAGCTACCGCACGATTAACTTCATCCACCGTGGCAAAAGGAACTCGGGCGACCACCTCCTGCGTGGCCGGGTTGATGACATCGCGCCACTCTGGGCTCTGTGAACGGACCGGTTGACCATCAATGAAAAGCGGAATTTCTCGAACCGACATCTACCTGATCTCCTTATATTTTTTGTGTACTCAGGCAAAACAGAACAGTGTCTGCAGCTGCTTTCGAGTCTAGCGGCGCATCCTGTTGACAGACAACGGCCATCCAAGCACATTGGTTGTGCAAAAATGCACAAGGAATATTCCATATGCTCAATTGGCAGGACATCCAGATCTTTCTAGAAGTGGCCCGTGCCGATCGGCTGACCGATGCAGCCCGCCGATTAACCATAGACCATTCCACGGTATCACGTCGTATCCGTCGCTTTGAAACCGAACTCAATACGCAACTTTTTGAGCGCAGCACCCACGGCTACAGGTTAACCGCCGCCGGTGAGCAACTGCTGCTGTTTGCAGAAGAGATGGCTCGCCAGGTCACAGGGGCAAGCGAGAGTATCAGTGACCAGAACCTTCAGGTCAGCGGCCAGATCCGACTCGGTGTAACCGAAGGCTTTGGCACCTACGTTATCACGCCGCTTTTGAGTGCATTCCAGCGCCGCTATCCGGAGTTGACGGTTGAGCTGCTTGCCCTTCCCCGTGCGGTCAACCTGGGGCGGCATGAAGCGGATCTGGCCATTACAATCGACCGTCCACGAAATGCCGAGATGGTGGTTTCGCGGCTGTGCCACTACAGGCTGCAGCTTTATGGTGAGCAGGGGTATCTGGATCGCAGGGGGCGCCCGGCCGGAGTTGATGCGCTGTCAGACTTTGATCTGATCGGCTATGTGGACGATCTGATCTTCAGTGATCAACTGTGCTATCTCGATCCTCTGCTGCAGGGATTACCGACATTGCCCCGCTTTGCACAACGCAGCACCAGCATTGTCACCCAGCTGCATGCCGTGTTGGCCGGCAGTGGACTGGCTGTGCTGCCCTGCTTCATGGCGGAGCAGGACCCTCGACTGGAGCCCTTATTGAGGTCTGAGATCGACATTTGCCGTGAGTTCTGGATAGCCGCCCGTGCGGAACAGCGCCAGCTGTTGCGGGTACGCTTGTTGTGGCAATTTTTAAAGGATGCGATTGAGCTCAATCAGCCTTGGCTGATGGGAGAGAGCGACACAGGTCTGCAGCTGCCGCTTTCAGTACCTTTGGTGCAGCAAACGTAAATCGCGGGGTATAAACAGAACAGCGGGCATGACGCCCGCTGTTGGAATCCGGACTGTCGATGCTCAGGCAACAACAGTGACGTTTTCAGCCTGCGGGCCTTTCTGGCCCTGAGTAACTTCGAAAGTTACAGTCTGGTTTTCCTGCAGAGAACGACGACCAGTACCGTTGATGGCACGGAAGTGAACGAATACGTCCGGGCCGTTTTCCTGCTGGATAAAGCCGAAGCCTTTTTCATCGTTGAACC